>JGI994J12354_10002145_pt1 | contig 19525 bp, 18 predicted proteins | sample IntmicLarv3ML3BL_FD_12354 | JGI IMG/M metagenome (IMG submission 12354)
AGAAAAAATTAAGCTGGAATCAACAGCCGGTACAGGACATTTCTATACCACAACCAAAAATAAACGCACGACTCCTGATAAACTCGAAATCGTGAAGTTTGACCCCAAAGCAAGAAAACACGTGCCTTACAAAGAAACTAAAATTAAGTAAGATCACACACTCGCTTTACAAACAAAAGCCCCGCTCAAATAAAGCTGGGCTTTTGCTTTTTGTACCTTACCCGCCGGTTACCGGTGGGAAAAAGGCAACTTCACATCCTTCGGTAACTGGCGTATCTGGCTCGGTCATTGTGTGTTCATATGCCATGCGCAAAACCCTGTCCGGCCCAAACGTATCTGCCCAGACACCACCACGTGCAGCCAGAAACTCACGCACATCACCAACGGTTCTGACATTATCTGGCAAACTGACTGTTTCAGCAGCGATATTTAATGCCATGCGAACACTGGCAAAAAAACGAAGTTCAATTTTCATAAATGCATCAGTCCAGTTAAAGGGAGAAAACGCACAACATCTCCTTTCTTGATAATGTTGCCGGGAGGGTTGTCAATCAGCCCATCGCACCAAGTAACAGAGGACAGAACCCCAGAACCCTGATTTTTAAAAAGTTCCAGCCCGTTTTTATTATTGATTCGGGCACGGAGAAATTCATTGCGCGCCTCAGCCTTGTTCATTGAAAAATCGGCCCGCATCATGATGGTTGGCGGATCGATATGCTCAACCCCCATCATGCGCAAAAGAAACGGGCGAACAAAAATCAGGAAGGTGACAAAACAGGAAACCGGGTTGCCCGGCAAACCGATAAAAGGTGTAACGCGGGACACCGTCCGACTTTTTCCTGTGTGGGTAATTTCTCCATATGCTGTTGGCTTGCCAGGTTTGACCGCGACCTGCCAGAGATGGATTTTTCCATGCGTTTCAACGGCTGTCCTGACATGGTCCTCCTCCCCGACAGACATACCCCCAGTAGCCAGTATCAGATCGTGCCGGTCTGCTGTATCTACCAGCGCTTTTCTGGTGGAAAGCAGTTCGTCTGGCACATTTCCGTAATCCGTTATGACACAACCGAAATTTTCAAGCAGGGCACGCAGCAGATAGCGGTTGGAATTGTAAACATGTCCCGGTCGTAAAAATTCGCCTGGCATGACAACTTCATTACCGGTCGAAAAAAAAGCAACTTTTGGACGCTGCACAACAGGAAGATCAAGATAACCAACCGAACCGGCAAGTCCGAGGTGATGCGCATTCAGGCGTGTTCCCTTTTCCAGTGCCACCGCATCTCTTCTGATGCTTTCACCGGCCTTGCGGATCCACTCTCCAGACTGTGGAATATGTGAAAAAGTCACTGTTTCCACCATCGGTCTCACAGTTTTCCTGAATCACTATTGCATCCGCGCCTTCAGGAATTGGCGCACCGGTAAAGACCCGTGCTGCCTCGCCCTTTCGCAAACGCGTTCCTGTCATACCAGCAGCAATCCGTTGGACAACTTTTAGCGTTGTGCCAGCATGCATGCAGTCTTCGCAACGAACAGCATAACCATCCATGGAAGAGTTATCAACATTAGGAACATTAACGCGGGAAAGCAGGCTTTCAGCCAGAACACGACCATTGGCATGGTGCGTTTTTACTGTCTCTGTTTTAAGCACAGAGGGTATCGCATCAATAAGGCATGCAATGGCTTCCTGGGTAGATAACATGAGGATTTCCTGATCGTTTTTTTCTGAATTACCAAGCGGGTCGCCGTTTCAGACAAAACAGCAGGGTCTGTTTTACCCGCTGTCAAAAACCACGAATTCTAATAGAAAAACAAAAGAATTACGACAAACCCGTGTGTTTCGTTATATAGCCCTTGATTTCATCCGCCTTTACCGGCATGACAACAAAGCGTTGCGGTAACTTTTCCATATCCTCAAACCCGACCGGACGTTCGGCGTCCGTACCCAGCGCCTCACGAATGGTTTCATTGAACTTGGCGGCAAGCGCGGTCTCAAGCACAATCATGGGGATACCAGCTTCCTGATGTTCTCTTGCCACCTTGATTCCATCTGCTGTATGGGTATCAATCACAATATCATAAGCTTCCTTGACAGAGCGGATGGTCTTGATCCGGTCCTGATGGGTCGAGCTGCCGGATTCAAAGCCGAATTCGGGCACTCGTGAAAACTCACTGCCATCGCTACCGGGCTTTCCGGAAAGATCGAAATACCCCTTGCGTTCAACCTGCCTGAAAAGAGCGTTGACACGCTCGCCATCCTGCCCCAGAAGATCGTAAACAAAACGCTCGAAATTGGATGCCTTAGATATATCCATGGATGGGCTGCTTGTATGCTGTGTTTCTGCCGATTTGCGTACACGGTAGACACCTGTGCGGAAAAATTCGTCCAACACGTCATTTTCATTGGTTGCCACCACCAGTTTTGCAATCGGCAACCCCATCATGCGGGCGATATGCCCGGCACAGATATTGCCGAAATTACCGGAAGGCACTGTAAACGAAACTTTCTGGCTGTTGTTTTCCGTTGCCTCAAGATAGCCGCGAAAATAGTAGATGACCTGCGCCACCACCCTTGCCCAGTTGATGGAATTGACTGTACCGATCTTCTGCCGCGACTTGAACGGCAGGTCGTTTGAAACCGCCTTGACAATGTCCTGGCAATCATCAAACACCCCCTCAACTGCAATGTTGAAGATATTGGGGTCAGTCAGACTGAACATCTGCGCTGTCTGGAAAGCACTCATTTTTTTATGGGGAGATAACATGAAAACCCTGATGCCTTTCTTCCCGCGCATGGCATACTCAGCTGCACTGCCCGTATCACCGGAGGTCGCACCCAGAATATTCAGCTCTGCGTCTTGGCGCGCAAGCTCATATTCAAAGAGATTGCCCAGCAACTGCATAGCCATATCCTTGAAAGCCAGTGTCGGCCCACCGGAAAGGCTGAGCAAAGCTAGCACCTTGCCACCCTTTTCTTCCAGTATGCGAAAAGGCGTAATTTTTCCTGCATCCTGATCCGACCGCACGTTGCGGTATACCTCCGGTGTGTAAGTCTTGTAAACCAGCTCCCTGAGGTCGACCTCCGGCATATCCGAGGCAAATTTTTTCAGCACCTCAAAAGCAAGATCAGCATAGGAGAGGCAACGCCAAACTGTCAGCTCTTCATCCGTTACACGCGGATAAGCATCCGGCATATAAAGGCCACCATCAGGTGAAAGCCCCTCCAGCAGGATTTGCAGAAATGAACGCTTCTCCCTCTTTTCATCTGAAGCGCGGGTTGAAATATATTGCATACGGAATCCGGATATATCAAAGGCGTCATTGTACCGCTTTTATTTTACAATTTTAAATAAGTCATCATATCCGTTTCGCCTGTTTCTCCCAGAAACAACACTCCTGTGCAATAATACAAATCATCTGAAGAAAGAGTGCTCAAAAACATGTCTCCCAACGTAGCTATTGCCCAGATAAACAGCACTGTCGGCGACATCGAAGGCAACCGTATCCGCATTGCTGCATTTGCGCACCGGGCAGCAGCGTCCGGTGCTGATATTGTCGTTACACCCGAACTGTCCCTAACAGGCTATCCACCGGCAGACCTGCTGCTGGACAACCTGTTTTATGACAGAACAGCCGCAGCCCTTGGTGCACTGGCAGAAGACCTGTCTGACCTGACGGGACTTCATGTTCTTGTCGGACATCATCTTGTTGTAGGCGAAAACAGGTATAACGCTTGCTCCATTCTGTCTGAAGGCAAAATCATTGATGCCTACTGCAAGACCATCCTTCCCAATCACTCCGATTTCAATGAAAAACGCTATTTCACTCCAAGAGAACGACCTGTTGTTTGCACGGTAAAAGGCATTTGTTTTGGCATTTGCATCAGTGACGATGTATACACTACCAGCGCGCCTGCACTCGCAAAAAAGGCAGGAGCTGATGTCCTCCTGATTCCCGCTGCCTCACCTTACAACATGAACCAGCCTTCCGAAAGGTGTGACATCCTGCGCAAAAACGTATCAGAGCTCGGTATGGCGGCCATTTACGCCAATCTGGTGGGCGGGCAGGATGAATTGGTCTTTGATGGAAATTCTTTTGCACTCGACCATACCGGAAGTTGCTGTGCGCATCTGCAGCACTGCGAGGAAGACCTTGAACTGATTGGTGTTGAAAAGAAAAAAATATGGGCAGCCCGTCAGAAACAGACACCGTCAACAGAAGAAGCTGTTTATCGTGCCTTGGTACTGGGCACACGAGACTATGTTGAAAAAAACGGGTTCCCCGGTGTCGTTCTCGGTCTTTCCGGTGGTGTGGATTCTGCGCTGGTTCTGGCTGTTGCAACAGATGCTCTTGGAAAGGAGCGTGTCAGAGCTATCATGATGCCCTCACCTTATACAGCAGACATTTCCCTTGTCGATGCAGCCGAAATGGCGACACGCCTTGATGTCCGTTATGACGTTGTTCCCATCAGTGACTGCTTTTCTACATTTTTGCATACCCTCTCGCCGCAATTTGACGGGCAGCCGGAAGATGCAACGGAAGAAAACATACAAGCCCGTATCCGGGGAACCATTTTGATGGCGCTTTCAAACAAGACAGGTTCCATCGTGCTGACAACGGGAAACAAAAGTGAATTTGCGGTCGGCTACAGCACACTGTACGGCGATATGGTTGGTGGTTTTGCCGTTATCTGCGATATTCCGAAAACGTTGGTATACCGGTTGTGCCATTACAGAAATGGCGTATCAGACATTATCCCGGAACGTATCCTGACAAGGGCACCCTCGGCAGAACTCAGGCCGGGACAGCGCGACCAGGATTCCCTGCCCCCCTATGACGTACTGGATGATATTGTCCGGATGTTTGTGGAAGAAGAAAAAAGCCTCCATGAAATTATTGAGGCTGGTCATGATCCGGAAATTGCCGGGCGCGTCCTCTTTCTCATCCGAACAAACGAATACAAACGGCAACAGGCTCCTGTCGGCATTCAGATTTCTTCTCGTGGATTCGGTCGCAACTGGCGACACCCGGTCACCTCAAAATACCGCGACTACCGGCAATGATTTACAATCAGCAGTTGAATCATTTTCTTCCTGAAAAAGACCACTTTATGGAGATTGCATGAAAAAAATCACAGCCATCATCAAGCCATTCAAACTCGATGAAGTGCGCGAAGCCCTCTCGGATGCCAACATCAATGGTCTGACAGTAACAGAGGTCAGGGGATTCGGTCGCCAGAAAGGACACACCGAACTTTATCGCGGTGCAGAATATGTCGTGGACTTCCTGCCGAAAGTCAAGATTGAAATCGTGCTGGATGACAGTATGCTGGAACTGGCTATTGAGGCCATTCTAAAATCAGCCCGTACCGGCAAAATCGGAGACGGCAAAATTTTTGTGCAGGATATCGAGCAAGTTATTCGTATCCGCACAGGAGAAACCGGGCTGGAAGCAATCTGATCGCCAGCCCGGCAAGAAAAACCTACTTGCCGCCTTCCACAAAGTAGCGGCCTGTTGCTGCTTTGGCTGTCTTACTTTCCCTAACCAGTTCTTCAGCCTTGCTCAACTGCGACTGCATCATATTGGCAGCCACTTTTTCTGCTGCCGTACCGGACATCTGATATCCCTGTTCAAAGGAAATGCGGTACCAGCGATAAGCCTGTACCGGATCCGTTCGCATACCGATACCCATCTCATACATACCACCCAGCATGAACTGTGCCCTCATATGACCACCTTCTGCTGCGCGCCTCATCCAGATCCCGCAAACCTGATCATCCTGTTCGATATTGAGACCGCCACAATAAATCTCGGCAATTTTTACCATTGCGTCCACATCACCCTTTTCAGCCTTCGCCACAAGTTTTGAAACCGTCTCCTCGCCAGTCTCACAACCGGACAAACTGGCAATCGCAAGCAGAGCAATGGCAAGAGAAATAACAATTTTAGGGATAGGTAAACGCATATTCATTCCTGTAGTTAACATCAGCGGCCTGCTATTCCCATCATAGACAAAACAGGAAAACAGGATAAAAACAAGGGGAAAGTATAGCCTTAACGGCGGCCTGATACCAGTGCAGGGATTATTTGCCTTTCAGGAGAACAAGAAGCGCACCTGATCCGCCATCGATCCCCCTGGCCTGTACAAAAGCAATGACCTCTTCACGTTGTGCCAGCCAGCCGTGCACCAGCTTTTTCAGAACAGGCTCCTGATTCACCGAACCAAGCCCCTTTCCATGGATAACCCGTACACAGCGAAATTCCCTGAGTGTGCAGCGTCGTAAAAATTCGCCCAGCAGTTCGCGTGCCTCATCGCGCCTCTGCCCATGCAGATCAAGCTCATCCTGAATAATCCAGTGACCACGTCTCAAGCGACGCACTACATCCAGGCCAATACCGTTTCGCCGGTAACTCAGATCAGCATCCGTTTCCAGAAGGGTATCAACATTGAATTCATCCGAAATGGATTCATGCAGTGCCGCCCTGTTGTCAGCAATACGCTGCCGTGGAATCGGGAGCGGCTTTGGTGTGGGCGGTACAACGCGGTCGCTGCTATCAAGCAGAACGACATCCCCCACACTCTCGCGAAAAAGACTGGCCTCCCGCCGGGCCTCGCGTTCCTTGCGGCGACGCACCTCCTCTTCCCTTTTTTCCGCCTCATTTTTCTTTTTCAGCGTCTTGCGAAGGGATTTCAGATCGGCAAAGTCCTTGAAAGCAGAAGACATCGTTACCTGCCCTGTCAGTCCAAATTGTCAAGATAGTACAGCACGTCCAGCGCGGCCATACACCCTGATCCGGCACTGGTAATCGCCTGCCTGTACATGTAATCCTGAACATCACCAGCCGCAAAAACACCCGGTATACTGGTTGCGGTTGCCATGCCATCATGCCCGCTTTGCGTAACGATATAACCATTCGTCATTTCAAGCTGCCCCTGAAAAATTTTCGTGTTGGGCGCATGACCAATCGAAATAAAAATGCCATGCACGGAAATGGCTTTCATTGTTCCGTCAGTTGTGGCACGAATGCGTGCCCCGGTTACCCCTGTGTCATCACCAAGCACCTCGTCAATAACCGAATTATAGAAAATCTCTACTTTGCCTTGCTCAACACGTTGCTTCAGCCTGTCAATGAGAATCGGCTCGGCCCGGAATTTGTCCCGACGATGAATCAGCGTTACTTTCGAAGCAATATTGGAAAGATAAAGCGCCTCGTCCACTGCTGCATTCCCTCCGCCAACGACCGCAACCTCTTTGTTCCTGTAGAAAAAACCGTCGCAGGTTGCGCAAGCAGAAACACCCCTGCCCCTGTAGGCCTCTTCAGAAGGCAAGCCCAGATATTTCGCTGAAGCACCGGTGGCAATAATGAGCGCATCGCAAGTGTACTCCTGTAGCTCCCCGATCAGGAGAAAAGGCCTTTCATTGAGTTTAGCTGTGTGAATGTGATCAAAAACGATCTGCGTTTCAAAACGCTCTGCATGCTCCTGAAAACGCTGCATAAGTTCAGGTCCCTGTATACCCAGCGGATCCGCCGGCCAGTTTTCCACTTCTGTTGCCGTCATGAGCTGCCCACCCTGCTGCATACCGGTAATCAGCATTGGCCTGAGGTTGGCACGAGCAGCATAAATGGCAGCAGTATAACCGGCAGGGCCGGAACCAAGAATCAGAACAGCAGCGTGCATTTTTGTTGACATAAGCAGGAAACCGTTAAAAATGATTAACTTGCACTCATTTTGTGCAAAACACATTAAAAGACAAATATAATATTGTCGGATACCCAGACGGACGGATCAAAACTTGTTAAGATTATAGTCGAATGCAAAATGGCTCGCCTGATATGCTGAAAAAAGTGCATGATTTCCTGTTGCAAATCAGACAATAGAAAAAAACGAGCCTTACCCGTAACCTGATTGGGCTGACAGCCCGACGTTAATAAAAAACATATCCTGTCAGCATAAAGAATAACCGGATTCATGAGCAAAACCTCTTCCGTATACAAAAGAAACAAGGAACCGGCAAAACCGGTGCCCGCGCCGCCCAGCAGGCTGGTACGCCTTTTGACGGAAGCTCGCTGGTTTGTGCTGATTGCCTTCACCCTCTTCTTTTTCATCATTTTATACACCTACGCCAAGACTGATCCGGGATGGTCACATGCCGCACAGCCAGACACAATCCATAACATGGGGGGGCGTGTCGGTGCTTGGATATCAGACCTGTTTCTTTATATATTCGGCCTTTCTGCTTGGTGGTGGGGTCTGTGGCTGCTCCGCGCCATTCTTCGCGGATACCGTCGCATTGCGAACCTTTTGCTCCTAAAAGAAGCGCCAAAACCCGGCCTGTTTCGAGATCGTCTCATGCCCAACCTGGGGTTTATGGTCCTGATCGCATCAAGTTCCACCATTGAATATTTGCGCATGTACTCTATAAAAACGCCGCTTCCCCGTGCCCCCGGCGGCGTGCTGGGAGAATTTCTCGGTATTCAGTCCATGCATCATCTGGGTTTTACCGGTGCAACCCTGCTTTTACTGATCGGATTTTTTCTGGGACTGAGCCTTTTTCTCCAGATGTCCTGGCTTCAGCTTTCAGAAAGAATCGGCGCCCTTGTGGAAGGCGTTTTCCTCATTTTCATCAAGGCATACCGTATCCGCCAAGATCGCAAAATCGGCCAGCGGGCCACCATCAAACGTGATGAAATTCTTGTGCAGGAAAAAGCCCGGACCGTAGAAGCCCCTCCCATTCACATTGAACCGCAAATAACGGAAGTCCCCAGATCTGACCGTGCCGAAAAAGAAAGGCAGGTTGTGCTTTTTTCGGAATTGCAGGAACTTCCGCCTCTTTCCCTTCTTGATGAAGCGGCACCGCAACAGGATGTGGTATCTGTTGAAACACTCGAATTCACCAGCCGCCTGATCGAGAAAAAACTTTCCGACTTTGGTATCAGCGCCCGGGTCGTCACCGCTCATCCGGGCCCGGTTGTCACCCGTTATGAAATCGATCCGGCTACGGGTGTAAAAGGCAGCACGATTGTCAACCTGGAACGAGATCTCGCCCGCTCACTAGCCCTTGTCTCCATCAGGGTAATCGAAACCATTCCGGGCAAAAACTATATGGCACTGGAGCTTCCAAATCCCAGACGCCAGATTGTCCGCCTGACAGAAATCCTCAGTTCCCGCGTATACAGCAACGAATCATCCAGCCTGACCATCGCTCTTGGCAAGGATATCGCAGGTAACCCTGTCGTGGCCGATCTGGCACGCATGCCGCATCTGCTGGTTGCCGGTACAACCGGCTCCGGCAAATCCGTTGCCATCAATGCGACCATTCTTTCCCTCCTGTACAAGGCCGATCCCAGCCAGGTGCGCCTGATCCTGATTGATCCCAAAATGCTGGAACTCTCCATCTACGAAGGCATCCCACACCTGCTTGCTCCGGTTGTCACTGATATGCGGCAGGCCGGTCATGCCCTCAACTGGGCCGTAGCGGAAATGGAGCGTCGGTACAGACTGATGTCGCATGTCGGTGTTCGTAACCTTTCTGGCTACAACAACCGTATTGCCGAATCCAGGAAACACAATGAACCGCTGACCAATCCTTTCTCCCTAACACCGGATAACCCGGAACCACTGGAAAGTCTTCCCAACATTGTCATCATCATTGACGAACTGGCCGACCTGATGATGGTTGTCGGCAAAAAAGTGGAAGAACTCATCGCCCGTATTGCGCAAAAAGCCCGTGCTGCCGGTATCCACCTTATTTTAGCGACACAGCGCCCGTCTGTTGATGTCATTACCGGTTTAATCAAGGCAAACATTCCGACCCGCATCGCCTTTCAGGTCAGCAGCAAAATAGATTCCCGCACCATCCTCGACCAGATGGGCGCAGAGGCACTGCTTGGCCTTGGCGATATGCTCTACCTGCCGCCAGGTACCGGCCTGCCGGTTCGTGTTCATGGTGCCTTTGTTTCGGATGAAGAAGTCATACGCGTTGTCACTCACCTGAAGGAACATGGTCAACCCGACTATGTCGAAGGCATACTGGAAGGCGGCACTCTGGACGAAAACAATATAGCCGAATTCGGTGAAGGTGGTAGCGAATCAGACGCACTTTATGACCAAGCTGTTGCCGTTGTACTGAAAAACCGCAGGGCATCCATTTCGCTGGTACAACGACACTTGCGAATTGGTTACAACCGCGCTGCCCGCCTCCTTGAGCAAATGGAACAAAGCGGCATTGTTTCGACCATGCAAAGCAACGGTAACCGGGAAATTCTCGTCCCGGAAAACACTCAGGATTAATCCGGAAAACAGGATACGCACATGAAGAAATATCAACACAGGATGCTTTTTCAATTGAAGCTGATTGCCCTGCTTGCGGTGGTTTTCAGCCTGCCGCTTTTTGCCCACGCATCCGCCACCGAGCAGTTCAAAAACTTCCTGACCAGTACCCGTTCTGCCAGAGGTGAATTTGCACAGGTTCAGATCAGGGAAGAAGCTGGTGGCAAGATGCGTATGGGTACGCCCTCTACTGGCACTTTCCTTTTTTCGAAGCCTGGGAAATTTATCTGGACTTACAAAAAGCCATATGAACAGGTTCTTCAGGCAGATGGAAAAAAGCTTTATATCTATGACAAGGACCTGAATCAGGTCACAACCCGGAAACTGGGATCAGCTCTAGGGGCCAGCCCAGCAGCCATCCTTTTCGGCGGTACGGATATCGAAAAAGACTTCAGGCTTTCTGAAAACGGAACGCGGGATGGTATGGAGTGGATGCTGGCAACACCAAAAGAAAAAGACAGTGCGTTCCAACGAATCAACATCGGCATGCAAAACAATGTGCCAGTTGCCATGGAACTGCACGATGCACTTGGCCAGCTTTCCTTGATCAAATTCACAAAATTTGAGAAAAACCCGCCGCTGAATGACTTGGCATTCCGGTTTGTCATGCCCAAAGGCGCTGACGTTTTTGAAAATTAATGCCGCGACATAACCACTTTGCGGCTATCCCTCATCAGCCATGATGAGGGCAACCGCCTGCACCGCAATTCCCTCTTCACGCCCAAGAAAACCCAGCCGTTCGTTGGTCTTGGCCTTGATGTTGACCTGCTCAACAGACAACCCCAAATCCTCCGCAATATATTCACGCATCTTCGGAATATGAGGAGCCATCTTTGGTGCCTGCGCAATGATGGTTGCATCAATATTGGCAATGACATAGCCAGTTGACCGGACCAGATCACCCACCGCATGCAGAAGAACCCTTGAGTCCACGCCCCTGAAACGCGCATCCGTATCCGGGAAGTGAGCACCAATATCCCCAAGTGCTGCGGCACCAATCAGTGCATCCGTCACAGCATGCAACAACACATCCGCATCAGAATGCCCCATCAACCCCGCTTTGTGAGGAATGTTGACCCCGCCGATAATCAGGTCGCGACCTGCCACAAGCGCATGACTGTCGTATCCCTGACCAATACGATATGGCAACTTTTTCATGAAGCGCTTTCCTTTGCGTTTTCTGCTCTTTTTCTGCGGGCCCGCTTTCTGGCTTCCCTTGCCTTCAGAAACATTTCGACAAGGCCCATGTCATCCGGTCGCGTAATCTTGCTGTTGCTCAGATGCCCCTCCACCAGCAAAGGCATAAAACCCATCGCCTCAATGGCACTGGCATCATCCGTCACATCGGGATGCTGCTGGATCGCCTGTACCAGCGCACCATAACGGAACATCTGGGGCGTCTGTGCCAGCCAGAGTCCGTCTCTTGATATTGTTTCCAGGTGTGATTTGTCTTTTCGTTTGACCGTATCGACCACCGGCAATGCCAGAAGTCCACCAACCGGATGGTCACCAACCTTGTCAACCAAATGCTTTACCAGCTCGGGAGTCAAGCCGGGTCTCGCCGCATCATGAACCAGTATCCAATCTTTAAGCGAGAGCCGGGAAGAAATCGCTTCTAGGCCATTTAAAACCGAATTGCGACGGGTATCGCCACCACAACGCAAAAACGTCACCCGGTTTGTTGGCGGCTTGATTTTTCTTGAAACGATATATTCATCAATCCAGGCATCCGTCAGGCTCAAAACCACATACACGTGCTCGATTTCGGGACAGGCACTGAAAACTTCAATAACATGCTGGAGAACCGGTTTGCCGGCCAACTGCAGATACTGTTTGGGTATCGGCACCCCCATACGCTGACCGACACCAGCGGCCGGAATCAGCACATAACATCGCGAACCACTTGATGTAGCTTGTTTTTCTGACATATGAAAGAACCCGACTGTGACTTGCGCAAAGAGCGCAACGACAAATTTCGTGTTGGATTATAATGACACAATTGACTGGACTTTCCTATAGGACGAACTGGCCTTTTGGTCAAATTCGTCTTTTTTATTTTGCTTAATGTCAGCCGATTTTTTGAAATTTCTTCCTCGCCCGGGTCAGCGTTATTCCCTGCCAGCCCTACATGGATCAGCCGATTCGCTGGCAATCACACTGGCAGCCGCCGAACTCAGGGCCCAGAACCGCATGATGGTTGTGGTGACTGCTCGCGCGTTGGACGCGCGTCGTATACTGGAAGAAATTCCCTGGTTTCACAAAGATCCGGAAAAACCGCTTCGCTGCCACCTCCTGCCGGACTGGGAAACACTGCCATATGATACTTTTTCCCCTCATCAGGATCTGGTATCCCAACGCCTAGCAACCCTGTACGAGATACAGAATACCCGATGCGACATCCTGATCGTACCGGCCACCACGGTGCTTCTGCGGCTAGCACCTCCCTCTTTTCTGGCTGCCCACACCTTCTTCTTCAAACAGAACGAAAAAATTGATGAGGCTAGACTACGCTCCCAACTGACACTGGCCGGATACAACCATGTTTCCCAGGTCATCTCGCCTGGAGAATATTCGGTACGGGGTGGTCTGATTGATCTTTTCCCGATGGGCTCCCGTCTGCCATACCGGCTGGATCTTTTTGGTGACACCATCGAAACGATCAAGACCTTTGATGCGGATACCCAGCGTTCCCTTTACCCTGTGCAGGAAATGCGCATCCTTCCTGGGCGCGAATTTCCCATGGATGAAAACGCTCGTGCCTTTTTCCGGAGCCGCTGGCGTGAAATTTTCGAGGGCGACCCCACCCTTTCCGTCATCTACCGTGACATCGCATCCGGTATTGCCTCTGCCGGCATTGAGTATTATCTGCCACTGTTCTTTGAAAACACCGCCACCCTCTTTCACTACCTGCCGGACGATGCCGTACTGACACTCATCGGCAATGTGGATGAGGCAATTGACCGGTTCTGGTCAGATACGCTTTCCCGTTACACTTTTTTAAAGGCAGATCGTGAACGCCCCCTCCTTCCCCCGGAACAGCTTTTCCTGAAAAGTGAGGATTTTTTCGTTTTTGCCAAACCCCACGCGCGCTGGGTACTGCAAACGGATACAGCACCTTCAGAGCTATCCGCACCCATACCGGATATCACAATCAACCGTCGCGCCGATGATCCACTGGGCAACCTGCGTGCAGCCCTGAAGCGCAACGGCAAACGCACACTGATCTGTGCGGAATCGGCCGGTCGCCGCGAAACCATGCAACAGCTTTTCAACGAATACAACCTGCCGGTGGCTCCATGCAACAGCTTCGTGGATTTCATCACATCAGAGGAACCCCTCCTGTTCGGTATTTCGCCCATCCAGAATGGTTTTTCGCTCGGCCATGTTCTTGGCGATGTGACACTCATCACTGAAAGCGAACTGTATGCCAGTTCCGGCAGGCGGACAGGAAAAAAACGTCAGGAAGGCATCGACCAGATCGAGCATATGGTGCGCGACCTGTCCGAACTCAAAATCGGCGACCCGGTTGTCCACGTCAACCACGGCATTGGCCGATACCGTGGCCTTGCCAGCATGGATATCGGACAGGGGGAAACCGAGTTTCTGCACCTGCAGTATGCCGGCAACGCGGCACTTTACGTTCCGGTCTCACAACTGCACGTCATCTCGCGTTACGCCGGCACCTCACCGGATGATGCTCCACTGCACAGCCTTGGCTCAGGACAATGGGAAAAAGCCAAGCAGCAGGCGGCACGCAAAGTCCATGACACTGCAGCAGAGCTGCTCGATCTTTACGCCAAACGCGCCATGCGCAAAGGACATGCCTTCCCGCTCACCATGCGCGACTACGAGGTTTTTATCGAACGCTTCGGCTTTGAGGAAACGCCGGATCAGGCGACTGCCATTACGGCTGTCATCGAAGACATGACATCAGACAAACCCATGGATCGCCTCATCTGCGGCGATGTCGGCTTTGGCAAGACCGAAGTGGCACTTCGTGCCGCCTTTATTGCTGTCATGGGCGGAAAACAGGTTGCGATTCTGGCGCCCACAACACTGCTGGCTGAACAGCACGGCAAAACCTTTGCTGACCGTTTTGCCGACTGGCCGATTCGCATTGCCGAACTTTCCCGTTTCCGTACGGCCAAACAGATTACCCAGACCGTCAAGGGGCTGGCTGATGGGACAATTGACATTGTCATCGGCACACACAAGCTGCTCTCAAAAGACGTCCATTTCTCCCGCCTGGGACTGGTTATCATTGATGAAGAGCACCGTTTCGGCGTACGCCAGAAAGAAGCACTCAAAGCGCTCAGGACGGATGTGGATGTGCTAACGCTGACAGCAACCCCCATTCCTCGTACCCTTGGCATGGCACTGGAAGGATTGCGAAGCTTTTCCATCATTGCCACAGCACCGGAAAAAAGACTCTCCATCAAGACTTTCGTTCGTAGTGAAAACGACTCGGTCATTCGCGAAGCCTGCCAGCGGGAACTCAAGCGCGGCGGACAGGTTTACTTCCTGCATAACGAAGTGGAAACCATCGAAAACCGCAGGGCCATGCTGGAGAATCTCCTGCCGGAAGCCCGTATCGGTGTTGCTCATGGCCAGATGCACGAGCGTGACCTAGAAAAAGTCATGCGGGATTTTGTGGCGCAGCGCTACAACATCCTTTTGTGTACCACGATTATCGAGACCGGCATTGATGTTCCCAATGCCAATACCATGCTCATGCACCGTGCAGATAAATTCGGGCTTGCCCAGTTGCATCAGCTTCGTGGCCGCATCGGACGCAGCCACCATCAGGCCTACGCCTATCTTCTAGTACATGACGCACAGACCCTTTCCAGACAGGCGCAACGGCGCCTTGACGCGATCCGCCAGATGGAAGACCTTGGCAGCGGATTTTTCCTCGCCATGCACGATCTGGAAATCCGTGGCGCAGGGGAAATACTGGGGGATGAACAGTCGGGGGAAATTCAGGAAATCGGCTTCCAGCTGTATTCGGATATGCTGAAAGAAGCCGTGCGTGCCATGAAAAGAGGAGAAGAGCCGGACTTCGATGCTTCTTTCAGGACGGTAACCGAAATCAATCTCCACTCTCCGGCACTGCTGCCTTCTGATTATTGCGCCGGCATCAACGAACGCCTCTCCCTGTACAAACGTCTTGCCAGCAGCGAAACGCCTGACGAAATCAATGATCTGCAGGAAGAAATGATTGACCGCTTTGGCAAACTGCCGGAACAAGCGCAGACCCTGATTGATACCCATCGCCTGCGCATTCTGGCAAAAACAGCCGGTATTACCAAAATTGATGCCCATGCTGACGCGATCTCCCTGCAGTTCATACCGGAACCACCTGTTGAGGCAATCAGAATCATCGAGCTAATACAGAAAGACCGGAACATTCGCCTGAATGGACCAGACAAGCTGCGCATCACGGCAAACATGCCGGATCTCAATTCCCGCGTGACAAAAATCAGGGCAATTATCCAGTCACTGACAGCCTGAACACTGTTTCTCGCCTCCCCTCCTGAGAGGAAAATACGGTATGAAAAGGCAACATACCTCATTTCCCCGCTTACGCCACGGATCAGTATGGAATTGCCCGATCTGGCTTATTTTGATATTGTACAGTCTGCGTTTTTACAACAATTCATACAGGGAACAGGCATGGCGACAAAAGACAGCAACGGCAGTGAGTTGAATGATGGCGACTCCGTACAGGTAATCAAGGATCTCAAGCTGAAAGGCTCCTCCACCGTCCTGAAACGCGGAAAAACATTCAAGAACATCCGCCTGACCAGCAAGGAAGAGGAAATTGAAGTCCGCGAAGGGAAAAGCACGCTTGTCCTCAGGGCGGAATTTTTGAAAAAGGTCTGACGTTACGGCTGTCAGCGACCCCTGTTCAGCCCTTGCGGAAAAGGGCTGACAAGGCGCGAACCGGCGCTGTTTTAATCAGTGCCGGAATATCCAGTTCAAGCGCGTCGACGGTATTTTTGAGCAATACCCCCAGTTCCGTATCCCCTTCCATCACCAACCGACGACTGAAAAAAAGCGTATCCGGATCTTCCCTGCGCAATGCCAGCAGGATAAAGTCATGCGCACTGGCGCTGATAACAAGATCAGGCGCATCCACATCCCATCCGGCAACAAAACCGCCGCCTGTCCACAGAAAATTGAAGTGCAACCCCATATCCGTCACAGCAAGACGCAGGAGCTTTCCGGTCAACATCGCCTGCATATCTTCTGTAATACTGTCTTTCAGAATCGGATTGATCGCCGAAACAAAAACAAGCGACCCGGGATACGATGGTATCCGGGAAAGCGCCTGCCCCAGCAGTGGGGGAACAACAAACCGTTTCAGTATCATCCGGGGACTCCTTCAAACAGCTATTTTCTCACAGAATATCCTGCCGGATGCAGTCCATGCCGGGCATGGCATACCAGTATCCGTTACAGGAAGCTGCAGGCATGATTTTTTCCAGCGCGGATTCTGCCTGAATTACGGGCAAATGGCCGGAAAGCACATCGGCATACAGCCGGACAACATCAGGTGTGCCCTCCCATTGCGGACTGATGCGGATAATATCCACGCCCATTTTTTCCAGCACGGGCAATTCACGCAGCAGGCAATATATTCGGCCAGACTGGGTCTGGATACCGTTTAACACCAGAAAATCCGCATCTTCCCGTGTTTTCAGAAACAACCCGTCCGGGTGGGAAAGGCAGTGAAACCGGCAGTCGTCCTTTGGCAAATTGTAATGTCTTGCAGTAAAACAGCGGGCGGAAAATGCCAACGGCATCCTGCCGTATCCAAACACTTCCACTTCCATGCCATCCGGTTTCGATTCCAGCATTCCTGCCAGATCGACCTGGTTCATTTCAAGCGGCATCACCCATCGCCCGGCCCCCATATCCGACATCAGTCTCAATGCGGGCGGATTGTAGATGTTCAGATGCATGCCGGCGACAAAACGGCTGTTACCGGCAAGCAGGCGCACTGCACCCATATCATTGGCCTCAACGGGAAAAACGCCGTTTTGCACCATCTTTCGCATGGTATTCAGGTGGGTATCCGACTCCAGCAGAACCTGGGTGGACAGCACAACCTCTTTTCCCGCATCACGCAAACGCCCGGCGATTTCCAGCCAGTCATCATGACGAAGCTCATGACGTTTAGCACAGACCGTTTCTCCCAGATAAACGATATCAACCGGCACATCCTGCATGGCGTCATAAAACCGGTATACCGCCTCTTTGGTCCAGTAATACGAAATGGGAGCCAGTGCCAGTTTCACGTCATTTCTCCAGACAGTGCTATTTCCAGGAACGATGGTAGGCACCGAGCGTATGCTGCAACCCTTCCGCCACCTTGTCCAGTTCAGTTGCCCACACCGGATTGACGGTATAACCCGTACTGTCATTCAGGCAGCAGTCAATCGCCTCACGCCAGACACGGGTCACCTGTGCAGCATAAGCCGGGCTGCGTTGTCGGCCTTCGATCTTGATGGCAGCTACACCCATCTCCCTGAGTGCAGGAAGCAGCGCCAGTGTATTCAAGCTGGCTGGTTCTTCAATCGCGTAATAGCACTCGCCACCGACGTCAAAACGCCCCTTGCACAATGTCGGGTAACTGGCATTTTCACCTTCCGCATACCGGTCAATCAGAACACCATTCAGACGGGACTCCAGCCCCTGTGATGTGGACTGCCACCGGACCGCCTTCGCCGGCGAGCAGACGCCACTGTTGTTGGGCGCCTCTCCTGTCACATAAGATGAAAGGGCGCACCGTCCCTCCACCATCACACAAAGACTGCCAAACCCGAAAACCTCGATTTCCACATCGGTATTCCTGATCACCTGTGCAACCTGCTCAACAGAGAGAACCCGTGGCAGGACCACCCGGGCAATGCCAAAACGCTCGCGATAAAAATGGATCGCCTCGAAATTGGTGGCAGAACCCTGCACTGACAAATGAAGCCGCAGATCAGGGTGATTTTCTGCTGCATACTGCATGAGTGCCGGATCAGCCACAATCATGGCGTCAATTCCGGCGGTAGCTGCGCGATCCACTGATTTTTTCCAGATATCCCAGGTCTGTGGTTTCGGATAGGTATTTAACGCCAGCAGCACCTTTCTGTTTCGCTCATGTGCGTAGCGGATGCCTTCCGAAAGCGATTTTTCATCAAAATTCAGTCCGGCGAAATTTCGGGCGTTCGTTGCATCACGAAAACCGAGATAAACACAATCCGCTCCATGATCGATGGATTGCTTCAATGCAGGTAATGTGCCGGCGGGGCAGACCAGTTCCATATCTGTTCAGGGCAAGTGCACTCCAGTTGAGTACAGTCAAAGGATGAGATAAAAAACAACTCCCATGATTATGACAGCTTAAACCCCTCGGAAAAAGCAGGCGGATGATATTTTCATCCTTTGACAAGCTCGTGTGGAATATGGCTATAATCAGAAGACAGGGTAAACAAGGAGCGTTCATGTCTCTTAAACTTCCGGAAAAACGTCTTACAAGAATCATCATCGCCATCGCTGTTGCTGCGCTTGGTGTTGTTGTCTGGCAAGTGCTGAAGCCAGCGGCCATCCCTGACGGACTGGCGTATGGCAACGGACGTCTGGAAGCCACCGAAACGGCTGTTTCATCCAGAATACCAGGAAAACTGCTTGAGGTTCGTTTTCGCGAAGGCGACGATATCAAGGCGGGAGAAACTGCAGCCATTCTGGATGGTGAAGATGTCCGGGCACAGTTACGTGTGGCAGAAGCCAATCTTCTCCAGACTCACGAGTCTGCACGGGAAAGCCGGGCAGGCCTGCAAAGCGCAAGCAGCGAACAGCAACTGGCTGTTACCACTTTCAGACGAACAGAAGATCTGCTCCGGAAAAACTTCATTTCGAAAGCACAGCTGGACAAGGATCACACCATGCTCCAGACCGCCAATGCAGCCCTTGCCGCTGCAAAAAACCGGGTTGCCGAAGCTGACGCAGCTGTTGAAGCGGCAACGGCCAACGTGGACGCATTCAGGGTAGGTGTAAATGACACCGCCCTGCACGCCCCGGTCGACGGACGGGTTCTTTACCGCCTTGCGGAGCCGGGCGAAGTCATTCCTGCCGGTGGACGCGTTCTGGCCATGATCGATCTTTCTGATGTTTACATCTATATCCACCTGAACACAGAAGAAG
>JGI994J12354_10002146_pt1 | contig 19512 bp, 20 predicted proteins | sample IntmicLarv3ML3BL_FD_12354 | JGI IMG/M metagenome (IMG submission 12354)
GCATGCAATGGAATCGAAAGTGACATGGCAAATAGCGACCCTAGTGCTTGGTTTCCGGCAAACATAACATTCATAAGTTGTTTAGGGAAATACAAGTCATATAATGCCGTCAACAAGATTCCGACAAAAAAGTACGGAAATGTAATCCGTAATGCTCTTAGCAAATCGCGCCAAAACACACGTTTTTTCTTACCCGTTTCTGTTGCAAATGCGTCGAAAGTGAATAACCGCTTCTTCTTATAAAAAACATATACGAGTACTCCCGCCAACAGCCCGCCAAGTAAACTCGCACCCAGGCGCAATATTGCAACATTTGCCCCTAGCGCAAAGCTCATAATAAGCAAGTTTGGATTTAAAAGAATGGAGCAAATCATAAATGCCGCGAGTAAGTACTCTGGCACTTGCTTTTTCCCAAGCGAAGCAATTAGGGGAACTGTGCCATACATACACAAGGGTGATGCAATTCCTAATATTCCAAATAGACATAGTGCTATAAAGCTGAATTGATTATCCTTAAAAGCCGATATTTTGCTCACTATTTTATCAGATAAGTATACATTAATAAGTGAGCCCACGATAAGACCAATCGCCCAATAGGGAGCGATTTGTTCAAATTGTATCCACAAACTGCGTAGTATTCTTGTTAATTCCATGATTAGCGCACTCATTGTTCATGCACCACAACATTTTCACTACCGAAGATGAAGTCCGTATATCCCGCTTTCTTGATTTCTTCTAACGACAAGTTCATCCATCTTCCAAAAGTCCCCGGAACATCTGAGTCTGGATCCATATCTTCCCAATTACTATGACCTACTCGCTCGGCTTCAGGTTTAAGAACATTTTTTANNGCCCAATAATCAAGNGCAAATGGGTCCGTACTTGCTGCNATAGNAAAGTAATCAGTAGCCTCNTCATATGTCANCCANGGNCCNTTAATTGCGCCAATATGAATCATATCCAATATATTAAGCACTGGCATACGGCTTTCTGCCATCATCTGCCCCATGCTTCCAAGNCCTACACTATTATGTGGATCNCCACCCGCCTTGCTACTTAAATTCTGTGATGGCATGCCCATATAATTCTTGACACAAGCTGTTCCTCTATATAGCCAATGTGCCTTTAAAACTGGCATATTTATCAATTTAACTACATCGCTGTCATAACCACTGCCATCCCATACGCCCTTTTTCACGCTTATTTTCGTTCCGTATTCCGTCGTGAACTTAGGGTAACTAATAGTAAGTTTAGTCGTTTCCGAGACACCAGGCTCAACAATATATCCATCCTCGTCATCACCTTGGTCAAATTCCTCAACTTCGATATCCATAATGTCATCCCAAAGATATCCTGTGACACGCACACCTAAATCTTTTTGCTTGTTGATAACATCAAGAATAGATTGGTCTCGATTTGCCGAATTTGCTTTTGCATGGTCTAGGCTTCCGTCTCCTTGACCACTATCAGCTATAATAATCTCGCCATTAAACTCGTCTGGATGGGATGCAATGGCTTCTACCACTGCATTTATTAAATCTGTATTAGTTCCACCACGCTCATCCCACTGTCCGTTATAAAACAAAATCACCACGTCGCTATTTTCAATCATGCCTGTAGGACTATCCGCCGTCTTGTAAAATGATTCACCATTTTCTTCCATCATTCCAAGCAGTGTTTGAAAACCATCATCTGTCCCATCAGTCTCGTTCTTGACATATATCTGTGAAGTTCCTTGCGCCACATTTACTCCGTCGTCTGTCCCCGCGTCTTCGCTAGTCGCTTTATCTTCTTCTACCGCTTTTGTTGGCGCCATTGCATCACTTGTTTGTGCTGGCTGTGCTGTTGAATTACCACAAGAAGCAAGCAATACAGCCATTACGGTAATTGCTGCACAAATATTTTTAATATTCATACTTGGCCTCCTTTATTTTTCCCTCATCATGATACTTTCGTTTTCTATTTTTCATTATACCCACCTCAAAACAAAATAGCAAATCAGTGCGCCTATCAAAAAGGAACATGAATACAGGATAAGATATAAAAATTAACGATAAACATTAAAAAATAGTTGACATTCATAAAAACGTCATGCTATACTGCAAAAAAGCAAAGGAGGAGTCATTTATGAATGAAATCCAAAAAAGAATAACAAAAACAAGCAAAATGGTTGCGATTATTTTAAAAATCGGCTTGATTTTGGTAGCAATGGCGATAGGATTAATAGTAATTGGGATGGGCGTGTTGACATTGGCGGGAAGTAGCACTTCACAGTCATTACAAGATGCATTGACGATAACAACACCAGGAGCTTCGGCGGTGGATATCGCGGTAGGTAACATAGTAGTGGCATTTTGTCTATTTATCGTTCAGCTAGCAGTAGCATTTATGGTATTTTTCATGTTGTATCGAATTTTTGCAGCAATTAGCAAAGAGCATACGCCATTTACAGCCGTTAATGCCAAGAGGATGAAGCAAGTAGCAATATTAGTAATTATAATGGGGGTAATAAATAGCATAATTGAATTTGTCGCACAAAGATTGCTGGCATCACCAGAAGGCTATAGCATAGACTTAATGTGGGTAGTAATAGCGGCAGTTATTTATTGCATCGCCTTAATATTTGACTATGGCTGCCAGTTACAACAACAATCTGATGAGACATTGTAGGAGGTGCAGTGATGGCAATTATTTTACGACTTGACCGAGTGATGGCTGATAGGAAAATATCGCTTAACGAATTAGCAGATAAGGTAGGGATAGCCAATGTTAATCTTTCCAATATCAAGACAGGAAAGATTAGTGCAATTCGCTTTAAAACGCTTAATGCAATCTGTGATGTGTTAGATTGTCAACCAGGAGATATTTTGGAATTTGATAGGAATGGCGATATCTAATAAAATTAAGTTGCCCTAAAATTTGCAAGCATGGTATACTTAAAGCCAGTAATTTAAGAATAAGGGTGTGCCCTATAGATTTAGGAAGACTGCCGAAGACAAAGAGTTCTTTAACAAGAGCTGTTTGTTTTCGGCATTTTTATTATAGTGAGAAATGAGGAAGCTAATTATGTTTGTAATGATTGATAACTACGATTCATTTGTGCATGTTTTGACGATGTATTTTGAGGAGTTGGGGCAAGAAATAGTTGTAATTCGCAATGATGAAGTAACGCTTGAGTATTTAGAGAAATTATATCAAGAACAAAAGCTGGACGGAATTATAATTTCCCCAGGTCCTAAAAGCCCCAAAGATGCTGGGATGTCGGTAGAAATAGTCAAAAAAATGGGCAAGAAAGTACCAATTCTAGGAGTGTGCCTAGGGCATCAAGTTATCGGATATGCTTTTGGGGCTAATATTAGCAAAGGCAAACGACCTATGCACGGGAAAGTAACACCGATAAGTCACAACGGACAAGGAATCTTCGATAAACTTCCGCAAAACTTTGAAGTAACTAGGTATCACTCACTAGTAGTAGAGAGAGAGAAGCTATCAGAATGTTTGCAAATAGATGCACAAGATGATGAGGGAACGATAATGGCCATTAGCCATACTAAGCATCCGCTTTTTGGTATTCAATTTCATCCAGAAGCGGTCTTGACAGAATACGGACATGAGATGCTAGAAAATTATATCAAGATATGCCAGCAGTGGTGGAGGGAAAATGAAAACGCTTGTTAAGAAATTAGAAAAATATCAACCATTATCCGAAATATTTACACTTTTCCATAATAGTGACAGGGCAGCATTTTTGGATTCGTCACTGGTGAATAATTTAGGGCAATATTCAATGGTAGGGATAAACCCGTACTTGGAGATGAAAGAAAAGGGCGGCATTTGTTTTATCGATGACAAACCTCAAAGCTGTTCGTTTGAGGAGGAGATGAAACAATACTTAGAAGCCAACAAAGAAGAAAATGATACTGGATTGCCATTTATTTCGGGGGCGATGGGCTATTTGTCTTACGATTATGGACGAAAATTTGAGAAAATAAAAAGCCGTCACGAGGAGAGTATTCATATTCCAACGGCGTATTTTTGCTTTTACGATAATTATCTGATTGAGGATTGTCATAACGAGAAGATATACGTGGTGGCAAAGGGTATATTAAGAGACGCTAAAGAAGCGATTGACGAGATAACTTCGTTAATTGAAAAAACTAGTAATAATGGAGATGAAACACCGCAAAGGCAAGAGAGAACTGCCAACTTCCAAGCGAATTTTGAAAAAGAAAAGTATAAAGAAGCGGTGCAAAAGATGATTGACTACATCGTTGCTGGCGACATTTATATTGCTAATATGACGCAGCAGTTAGTAGCGACAAGTGACAAAGAACCATATGAGGTTTTCAAATATTTACGCAAATATAACCCTTCCCCTTTTGGCAGCTATTTTAATTATGGCGATTTTCAAATAGTTAGTGCTTCGCCAGAGCGTTTTTTGAAAGTTCAAGATAGGGTGGTAGAAACTAGACCAATCAAGGGGACCAGAAAAAGGGGGGATACGCCACAAGAGGACGAGGCGTTAAAAGAAGAATTACGATTATCGGGGAAGGACCGTAGTGAGTTGTTGATGATTGTCGATTTGTTGCGCAACGATATAAGCCGCGTTTGTGAGCCTAATTCGGTGCAAGTGACGGAGCATTTTGCAGTTGAAACATATGCAACAGTTTTTCATTTGGTGACGACAATCATTGGCAGACTTAAAGCTGAAAATGATATTATGGATTTAATTAAAGCAGCTTTTCCTGGCGGTTCAATTACAGGGGCACCAAAGATTAGAGCAATGGAAATCATTGATGAACTGGAAAATGGACGAAGAGGTCTATATACTGGTTCAATCGGTTATCTGGGGCTAGATGGCAACAGCGACCTTAATATCGTCATCCGAACAGCAGTACATCAAGAAGGGCAGTATCACATCGGTGCCGGTGGAGGCATTACATGTGAATCAGAAACAGAATTTGAATACGAAGAGACATTGCAAAAAGCAAGAGCGGTATTGGAGGCAATCTATAATGGAAAAGATTAACTTAGATGAAGGGTTCGCATATGGCATTGGAGTTTTTGAAACCATGGCAGTAGTTAATAACCAAGTCATTTTCGCAAAGCAACATTGGCAAAGAATGCAAAAGGGGCTGAAGACGCTAGGGATTAAAGAGCGAGCAGAGATACGGGAGTGCTTAAAAGGATACGACGCAAAGTGTGAAAACGGGGTAAAAAAGGTCAGTGTGTCGAGAGATAACATAGTAGTGGAATATCGTGAAAATTCTTATACCAAGGCAGACTACGAGCGTGGTTTTAAACTTGAGATAGCCTCAATGAAGCGCAATGAAACATCACCGTTTACTTACATCAAGTCATTAAATTATGGCGACAACATTATCGCAAAACGAGAGGCAAAAAAGCGCGGCTTTGATGAGCCGATTTTCCTGAATTCGCAAGGGATATTGACAGAAGGGGCAACAACTAATATTTTCTTTTGCAAGGGAAATAAAATATACACGCCACCAGTGGAGAGTGGACTTTTGCCGGGCATTATGCGCGAATGGATTGGTGAAAATGCACTGATTGAAGAGCAAAAGGTATCGCTGGATTGTGTTGTAGAGTTTGATGAGATGTTTGTTTCTAATTCGGTATTGGGAATCATGTCAGTAGCTAATTTAGGCGAAAAGGAATTTGCGTTGCGAAAAAATGCGCAGATATTACGCAATAAGTATGAAAGCATCTTAAATATATGATATAATCTAGAAAAATCATAACGGAGGGCAGAAGATGGATTCGTTATATATTGTTATACCAGCTTACAATGAGGAAGAAAATATAGAAGCAGTGGCGAAAGAATGGCACGAGGTAGTTGCCAAGGTAGGAAGTGAGAGTCGGTTAGTTATCATCGATGATGGTGGTAAAGACTCTACATATGAGAAATTACTAAAATTACAAGAAGAATTACCACAATTAGAACCAATCACCAAGGCGAATAGCGGCCATGGTGGAACGGTACTATTTGGTTATAACTATGCGCTCGAAAAGGGAGCCAAATATATCTTTCAAACGGATTCAGATGGGCAGACGATTCCTAGTGAGTTCTGGGCGTTATGGGAACAGCGAGAAAACTATGACATTCAAATCGGGCACCGCAAAGGACGCCAAGATGGACTTAGTAGAGTGTTTGTAACTAAGACCCTTAAACTTGTACTATTCTTTTCATTTGGTTTGTGGATTAAAGATGCCAATACGCCATTTCGTTTGATGAGCGCCAAGTCGCTGCAAGAGTACATTGATCAGATTCCAAAAGATTATAATTTGTCGAATGTTTTGCTAACGGTAATTTACGAAAAGAACAAGCGCCGAATTAGATATATTCCAATTACTTTTAGACCGCGACAAGGCGGAGAAAACAGCATTAATTTAAAAAAAATAATTCCAATAGGGAAGAAAGCGCTCAAGGATTTTCGCGAGCTTTCAAAAAAAGCATAAAATGGTTGCGAATTTGCGAGTTTGTGCTATAATAATTGATAATTAATATATGCAAAATAGGATTACACGCGTTAAGTGTTCAGTGGATGGGGAGTTGCCACCGAAACGAAAAGTTCGTCTTGCGATGTGAAATCTGCACCCGTTGCACAAAATGAGAAAACGTCTCATAATTGTGAAGGGCTATTAAGTTATATGTTCTGTCGCATTTATTGGGGTGTTTTTATTTACGTATAGATGAGAACACTCTAAAACTCCAGGCGCCGGGATATACAGGAGGGCCTTTTTATGGTAAACAAAGAAAAGATTGAAACAGCAGTAAAACTACTCCTTGAGGGAATCGGCGAAGATCCGAATCGTGAAGGATTAGTTGAGACGCCTGCCCGTATTGCCAAAATGTATGGTGAGATTTATGGCGGGATGGAAGAAGATGCCAAAGTGCATCTAGCAAAGCAGTTTGTAGTTGAAGACAACGAAATGGTCGTAGAAAAGGATATCACCTTTTATTCGACGTGTGAGCATCACTTACTTCCGTTTTATGGTAAAGTGCATATTGCTTATATTCCAAATGGCAAAGTAGTAGGTCTTAGTAAATTGGCAAGGACGGTCGAGACTTTTGCGAGAAGACCACAAATCCAAGAGCGTTTGACAGCGCAGATTGCCGAGGCACTGATGGAAAACTTGAATCCTAAGGGAGTCACAGTTATGGTTGAAGCAGAGCATATGTGTATGACGATGCGAGGGGTCAAAAAGCCCGGCAGCCAGACGGTAACGACAGTAACACGAGGAGCATTTAAGGAAGATAGCAAGCTTCAGGAGACCTTTATACAGATGGTTCGGAGATGATGGAGAGAGTAAATAAAATTTTAGCTAACCCACAATATCAAGAATACTTGCGCCAAATACAAAGTCTGGAAGCGGACAGGAAATTCTGTGGACATACCATAGAACATTTTCTGGACGTTGCCAGACTTAGCTTTATTTTGGCAAAAGAAGAAGGGCTTGAAATTGACAAAGAGGTTATTTATGCGACAGCATTACTACATGATATTGGGCGTTACTTGGAATACACAAAGGGAATTTCGCATCACGAAGGCAGTGCTATTATTGCCCAAGAATTATTGTCACAGTGTGGTTTCGCAAAAAGTGAGCAGGCGATTATCCAAGAGGCTATTTTAGGGCACCGTAAGGAACAAGAAAGTGACGACTTTGTGGCGATTTTTTATCGAGCAGACAAGCTATCACGGAATTGTTTTAGTTGCGCGGTAGAAAGCGAATGTAATTGGCCAATAGAAAAGAAAAATATGAAGGTGATATTATGAGAATTGGAAAGCGAGAATTCGATTTAAAGAACAAGACATATATTATGGGGATATTAAATGTGACACCAGATTCCTTTTCTGATGGTGGCAAGTGGAATGAGCGTGATAATGCCCTAAAGCACGTTGAAGAGATGATTAAGGACGGAGCGGACATCATCGATATTGGTGGAGAATCGACCAGACCAGGGCATATTCAGGTGAGCGATGAAGAAGAGATTACGAGGGTGACACCGATTATTGAGGAGATTGGTAAGCATTTTGAAGTGCCGATTTCGATAGACACCTATAAGGCAGTGGTAGCCGAAGCGGCATTGCAGGCGGGGGCACATTTGGTGAATGACGTATGGGGATTTAAGTATGACGNTAAAATTGCGAAAGTTGCTGCTNGCTATAATGTTCCTTGCTGTTTGATGCACAACAAAGAGCAAGCTACTTACAGTAATTTCCTGCAAGATGTTCTTACGGAATTACAAGAAAGTATCAACATTGCGCTAGAAGCAGGTGTTGCCGCAGATAAAATTATCGTTGACCCTGGAGTTGGCTTTGGCAAAACATACGAACAAAATCTAGAAATTATTAATCGTCTTGAATGCTTGCATGAACTAAAAGTGCCAATATTACTTGGGACATCACGCAAATCAGTTATTGGTTTGACGCTTGACTTGCCAGCGAGTGAAAGAGTTGAGGGAACGTTAGCAACGACAGTGATTGGTGTAATCAAGGGAAGCGCGTTTGTGCGAGTACATGACGTTAAGGAAAACAAACGAGTAATTCAGATGACAGAGGCGATTCTTGGGAGGTAAATATGGACAAAATTAAAATCAAGAAATTGGAAGTATTTGCATATCACGGAGTATTTCCGGAGGAAAATGAAAAAGGACAAAAGTTTATAATATCAGCAACGTTGTTTTGCAATACCAGAAAAGCGGGGCTGGCGGATGATTTAGAAAAGTCGATTCACTACGGCGAGGTCAGCCATATGATGGATAAGTTCATCAAAGAAAATATGTTTCAACTGATTGAAACGGTGATTGAACGTTTGGCGGAGAAAATGCTACTTGAAATACCAAGACTTGAAAAAGTCAAATTAGAGCTAGAAAAGCCCGAGGCACCAATCGGTTTGCCACTTGAAACGGTGGCAGTTGAAATCGAGCGAAAATGGCATACGGCATATCTTAGTATAGGCTCAAACATGGGTGATAAAAAAGCTTTCTTAGAAGCTGGTATTAAATCATTGGAGAAAACAAGCGGATGCATAGTTAAGAAAGTGTCTGAATTTATTGTAACCAAACCATATGGTGAGGTTAAACAAGAAGATTTTCTTAACGGAGCTCTTGAGTTAAAGACATTGATGACGCCAGAAGAACTGTTAGATAAACTTCAAGAAATAGAACGAGAAAATGAACGCGAGCGTGACATTCGTTGGGGACCGCGGACCTTGGATTTAGATATTATTTTTTATGATGATATTGTTATGGATGATGAAAAGCTAAGTATTCCCCATATTGAGATGCATAAAAGAACTTTTGTGCTGGAACCATTAGCGCAAATAGCGCCAAAGCATAGACATCCGCTGTATGGAGAAACGGTGATTGAGATGCTCGAAGAATTGAAGTAGTAATAGAAAGTGATAAAAAGATATAGTGTGAGGAGAATAGGGTGAAAAGAGCAGATTTACGAAAAGTAATTGAAAGAGAAATAAAGGAATGGCCTGGAGCAACTATTTATTTTTATCCGCCATGGGAATGTGACCGTATGGATGTGGCAGGGAAGATGTTCTCGTTATTGTGTCAAAACAAAGAGGGTAAAGATATCTTGACCGTTAAGGGAACGCCAGAAGAAAATGTGGAACTTAGAACCATGTTTGCGTGGATAGTACCAGGATATTACACGAACAAGGACCATTGGAACTCGATACTACTTGATGAAGAGCAGTGGGGAGAGGAAAAACTTATTGTAGCACTAAAGGAATCATATGATTTGGTAGTGGCAAAATTACCAAAGAAATTAAGAGAAACATTGTAATAGAATTACAAAGTAAAAATGGTAAACAGTAGGCAGAGGGTCTACATAATTGTAATCCATAAGGAGGACGAATTTATGAAGGTGTACGACAAGCAGTTTATCAACGGGCAGTGGAGAGATGGGAGTGGAGAGGCAGTACTAAATAATGTTAATCCATTTAACGGTGAGGTGATATACTCCTACAAGGCGGCCAGCAAAAAGGACATCGATGATGCTTATGAAGCGGCTAAAGAAGCACAAGTGGCTTGGAGCAAAACATTACCAGCACAAAAGCAAGAGTTAATGGAAAAGTTGATTGTGGCAATTACTGAGGCAAAAGATGATTTTTTTGCTACTACGTGTGAAGAAGGTGGCGGAACATTGCCGCGTTCTAACTATGAATACCACACGTGCATCAAAATTGTCAAAGAATGCATGGCATTTCCTTTGATGATGGAGGGGAAAATATTAGCATCTAATTTCCCAAACAAAGAAAACTATATCTTGAAGAAACCTTGTGGCGTCATTGGAGTTATTGCACCATGGAATGTTCCGTATGTGTTGGCTATGCGCTCAATTATGCCGGCAATCGCAACGGGCAATGCGGTAGTGTTGAAGCCGTCAGCAGAAACACCGGCTTCGGCTTTTGTTTTGGCAAAATGTTTTGAAAAAGCGGGATTCCCTAAGGGATTAATGAACGTAGTAATCGGCAATAGCTCTGAAATCGGTGATTATTTTGTGGGACATCCAATTCCAAACTTAATTTCATTTACTGGCTCAACTGAAGTAGGACGCAATGTCGGCAAAATTGCAACAGAAAAGCTAAAAGACGTTTCGTTAGAACTCGGTGGCAATAATGTTATGATTCTTTGCGAAGATGCAGACATTAAGTCAGCAGTAGGGGCAGCAGTATTCGCCGCATTTTTCAATTCTGGGCAGGTCTGCATGGCACTAAATAGAGTTATTTGTCTGCCAGGAGTATATGATAAATTTACAGAAGCATTTGTGGAGGCAGTCAAGAATTTACCAGTGGGCGACCCAGCGAAGGAAGATAGCTTTATGGGCCCACTAATGAACCTTCAGCAAGCAGAAAAATTCGATAAATTTGTTAAAGATACCATTGCGGCAGGAGCAACCGTTGCTCTTGAAGGGAAATCAGAGGGCAATATGGTATATCCGTGGATACTATCTGATGTTACTAATGATATGCCAGCGGCTTGTAACGAATCATTTGGCCCAGTTTGTAATATCATGAAAGCTAATGACATAGAAGAAGCGTTGGCGATTGCCAATGATACAGAATATGGCTTGTCGGGCTGTGTATTTACCGAAGATTTGTATAAGGGTATGAAGATAGCGGCAAGACTAGAAGTTGGTATGGCTCATGTCAATGACCAATGTATCAACGACGAACCACATGTGATGTTTGGTGGTGAAAAGCAATCAGGCGTAGGAAGATTTAATGCTCAATGGGTGGTTGATAAGTTTACGACAGAACAGTGGGTTAGCGTTCAAGTAGAAAAAAGGTTTTAAACAAAAATAAAGGGTAGTCGGAGAAGGTTATTCTCCGGCTACCTTTTTGGTTGTCATTATTTGCAATATTGTTAGGACTTCCTACTTTCGCGATATTTCTTAGGTGTCATACCAACGAAACTTTTGAATATTTTAGTGAAATAACTTTGGTCTTCAAAGCCACACATATTGGCAATATCAACGATGCTTTGAGACTCGTCGTGAAAGAGTAATTTACTCTTTTCGATACGGACTTTGTTAATATAATTGGCGATGGTATCACCAGTTTCTTTTTTAAATATGCTACACAGATAAGTCTTACTCAGATAAGTTATTGAGGCTATTTCATCAAGAGATAGCTTACTTTGATAATGTCCTTGGATATAGTTGATAACTTTATGAATAGTATCGGCATGTTTAATCGAATCATAATTAAAAGTGCTAGAGATGAAGCCATGCATTAGGCTTGATAACCAAGCACTTAAATCTTCGATGGTTTTAAACTTTTCGATAATTGTCGAAGCTGATTGAGTCAACATATCAATATGCTCCATATTGGCACCAGCATCGATGGCAGTTCTTGAAATAACGATTATAAGTTCCATGATACGTGGCTTAATGGCATCTAAATTGGAATTGTTGGATACGTAAATATAAGCCAATATCTGATTGAGGACATTTTCTGCGGCTTCTTTATCATGACCTTTAATGGCACTTCTAAGTTGGCGCTCCTGAGTGATGGGATAAGTATAGTAATTATCATCAGAGAAGCTTTTGATTTTCTCGGCATAAAGATTGTTTAGTAAAGTTTCCTGGCTATAGAAATATTTGCCGGATTTCCCATGGGAAATGCCCGAAATTTGCGAAGTTATAGCAACCATTATTTCTGCCATACTTTGAATCTTATCAGGTGAGTAGCAAGGAATCGCGGCAATCGCCTTGCGAAGGTCCGCATTAGGAACTTCTTGGAGATAGTCTTCGGTATTACCCATACAAAATGGTCCGGCGACAATCCCGCCTGCCAAATCGCCCTTTGCGTCAGAGATAAAAGAAGCAACGATTACGAGACCTAAGTTGCAAAAATAAATATACATACCATCCCAACGATAAGCCTCTTCACAACCGTGCAAAAAGGCATTTATTCCATAGCATTTATGAGATTGATATTTCTCGCACGACTTACAGACTTTAGGGGTGACATCTGCTTCTAAATATAGTTTGTTATTCGTATAATCTACGGGAATACAGTGAACATTGAAGAGATTTTCAAAGTGTCGACAGTATTTTTGTGCTTGCTTTACTAGAATTTCATCCATGTTATTTTCCTCTTATCGGGTGAAAGATTGTTTTATATATTATAAGAATATCATAAAAAGTAAAAAAAAGGAAGATATTCTGATAAAAAAACACCTGCACGGAAATTATCCGTACAGGTACTCTTTACCACCAAAAAGAGGTATCTTCACAAAATCACATCATCAACACAAAAGTGAGAGACAATGTGTATCCCTTATTCTGCAAGGTCAACGCTCTTGTATATTCGGTGACTAGTCATGAATTCATTTAAACAGAAGTATTAAGGAAGCAGAGGGAAGCTCCATAATCCTGCAAGAACGACATGGATTCATAACAAATAGTATATTAGAAGTCAATTCAACTTCATAATAATATAATCATAATACGATGGAAGTGGTAGTATATATATAATAATATGATAGTTTTTGAAAGAATATTATTTAAAAGGCACAAATAAGCTACTGAAAAGAGCCAAAAGGATTATTTATTAAAGAACTGTTTAAATAGCGAAGGAAATGTGATATACTTCAATGTGGATTAATTCTGAGCCAGATATCAAAAAAAGGGGAATGATATGTTGCAATACGAAGGCATGGTTTATCGACCACCTAGCGAAGCAAGAAGTCTAATTGTTCAAGTGACAATCGGATGTACGCATAATGAGTGTACATTTTGTACCATGTACAAAGACAAACAGTTTCGGGTACGGAAAAAGGCAGAAATTTTAGCAGATTTCCAAGAAGCATACGAAATGTATGGCGACAACATTGAACGAATCTTTTTGGCGGACGGAGATGCTCTGGTCGTTAGAACCCAGGATCTTCTAGAAATTCTAGAATTCGTTAGGGATAGATTTCCATCAGTGGCTAGAATTACAGCGTATGGAACACCAAGCGACATCATGCAAAAGTCAGAGGAAGAACTTAGGATGTTGGCAGATGCGGGGCTTGAGATGGTCTATATGGGAGCAGAATCAGGCGATGCCGTAACTCTAGTTGATATCAACAAAGGTGTAACGCGAGAGGAAATAATCGCGGCAGGGCAGAAACTTAGGCGCTGTGGAATAAAGTCGTCAATCACCTTGATATCAGGACTTGGCGGACGCGCAAGAAAGGTAGAACATGCGGTAGAATCGGCTAAGCTAATTAGCGAGATAAAGCCAGACTATGTGGGATTTTTAACATTGATGCTGGATGAAGCAGCACCAATATACCAAGAGATAGAAAAAGGCAACATGGAACTGTTGACACCGATGGAAGTGATTGAAGAAATGCAATTATTTTTGCAGAATGTAGACTCACAAGGAACGGTGTTTAGAGCCAATCATGCGTCCAATTACGTTATGTTAAAAGGAAATTTAAATGATGATATAGAAGCTATGCTCTTTCAGTTGGAAGCAGTTAGCGAAAAAGGACAATATCGTTCGGAAACGGTAAGAAGGTTATAGGAGAATTGAGATAAAATGAAGTTTGATATGCATTGTCACACGAAAGAAGGCTCAATGGATAGTAAAGTTGCCATTGAAGACTACATTGAAAAACTAAAAGAACAAGGCTTTGGTGGAATGCTTGTTACTGACCATAATTCCTACAAAGGATACAGAAATTTCAAGAGAACACGAGAAGGAATCAAGCACAGGGACTTCGTGGTCTTAAAAGGAATCGAATACGATACTATTGATGCAGGACATATTTTGATTGTGATGCCAGAAAATATCAGACTGCGAGTCTTAGAGCTTCGCGGTTTGCCAATTAGATTATTGATTGATATCGTGCATAAAAATGGCGGTATCTTAGGGCCAGCACATCCTTGCGGCGAGAGGTATTTAAGTATCATCAAGACAAAGCGCAAGAAGAGCAAATCAGAACTAATGCGTAAGTTTGATTTTGTGGAGACTTTTAATGCCTGTGAAGATGAAAAAAGTAACATGGCAGCAGCAAACTTGGCGAAAAGATACGAAAAGCCAGGATTCGGTGGCAGTGATGCGCACAAGACAGATTGTGTTGGAACAGCTTATACCGAATTGCCAGACAGCATCAAAAAAGAAACAGACTTGATTGAATATGTTAAGTCTGGGGCCGAGATAAAGTGCGGTGGAGTATTATATGAAGGAACGACTAAGGACCGAATCGGTAAGTTGAATCGAGTTTTGGTTGAAAGCTTTTTTGTATACAACAAAATGGCGGGATTGTTCCGATTTAGAAAGAGAAAAGTTGAGTTGAAAAAGATATAAAGCAGAAGGGAAGGCCAAAGTGGCGTTCCCTTTTTAGTGGCATTTATAAAAAAATCAAAATAGGACTAGACAAATAAAATGACTTATGTTTTAATGTAACTTACCTAATTATTTAGGACTCTACTAAGGGATTCGTTCGAATCTCAAAATCCATTTTAAAATCAAAAAAAAGCCCAAAACAAGGGATAAGTGCGCCCTTTTGAAAGGAGGAATTGTATTTGGCACAAAATTTAGCATTTTGCATTGCCTTTTTGGCAGTTTGCTTAGACATCACGACGGATAAGATTTCTAATGTGGCAATCGTTGCATTTATCTTAACAGGAATTGTCTATCAAACGAGCGTCCACGGAATAGCAGGTATATGGTGGTACTTAAAAGGTGCTGGCATCCCTTTGCTGATGTTGTTCATACTTTTTGTTTTTAGGATGTTAGGACCAGGAGACATCAAGCTGCTGTCAGTCTTGGGCGGCATTATTGGGGTTAATGCAATTATTAAATGCATTGCCCTAGCATTTTTATTCGGAGCAATTTTGGCGATTGCGTTTATTATCGTATGTGGCAATTTCAGACAACGTCTTAGGTATCTCACCGACTATATCGCAAATTTTTTAAAAACTAGAGCAATAACTGCTTATTATAAACCAGGTATGCAAATGGAAAATTTTCATTTTAGTGTTCCGATTTTTATGAGCATAATTATATATGTAGGAGGATTTTATTAAAAATGAGTAAAAATATTTTAGCAGTATGCGATTTGGAGGAAGCATATGCTTGCAACTTTGTAGAATACATTAACCAGAAAAGGAGTATACCCTTTGAGGTAAGAGCCTTTACGAATGTTGAAAAACTAACAGAATTTTGCCAAGAGAGCCGAGTGGAAATTCTCTTGATTTCCGATAGGGCGATGGAAGAAAGTGTTAAAAGTATAGATGTTGGCAAATTGATAATTCTCTCACAAGGGACATATAATCCTGAACTTGAGCAGTATCCAAGCGTTTACAAATATCAATCATCAGATGCTGTTATTCGTGAGGTGATGGATTGTTATGGTGTTGACAAAATAGTTGCCACACCACTTAGAATGAACAAAAGGAAGACGGAAATTATAGGAATCTATTCACCCGTCGGGAGAACAGCCAAGACGTCATTTGCGCTGACGTTGGGGCAGATACTAGCACGCGAGAGAGCAGTTTTGTATTTGAATTTAGAGGAGTATTCGGGTTTTGAGCAGTTGCTTGACTGTAGATATGAAAGAACCTTAGGAGACTTAATCTACTACATTAGAAAAGGCAGCGCGAATTTATTTTATAAAATTCGGGGCATGGTTCAAAATATTGACAACCTAGACTATTTGCCACCAACATTGTCACCAATGGACATTCAAAACACCACTTATGAAGAATGGATGATTTTGATAGAGGAACTGATTAAGAATAGCAACTATGAGACAATTATTTTGGATTTTGGTGATGGAGTGGTAGACCTTTACGCCTTACTTAATGAGTGTACGAAGGTTTATATGCCTATTCGCAATGACGTTGTGTCAGTGTCTAAAGTTCAGCACTTTGAACATTTGCTTGAGATGTGGAATTACGAGGCAGTAGTTAAGAGGTTGAAAAAGATAAAATTACCTTACCATCATGTTCAAAAAAGAGGGAAGGCGTATATCGATGAGTTAGTTTGGAGCGAGATGGGTGACTTTGTGAAAGAGTTGATTCGCCAAAACAAAATGCCAGAATACCAGGAGCGAGATGATGGAATTATTTAGAGAACTAAGACATGCCTTGATGGAAGAACTAGAATCAGCGGGTGAGTTGACGGATGAAGAGATTTCGGAAAAGATAGACGAATTACTAGTCAATCGAGAAAGAGTCAATTATATCGCGCTTAAAGATAAGGTACGATTGAGTCAAGAACTTTTCGATTCTATCAGAAAGCTAGATGTGTTGCAAGAATTGATTGATAATTCCGATGTAACGGAAATAATGGTCAATGGCTATGAAACAATCTTTGTGGAAATAAATGGTCAAATTAAACGATGGGAGAAGCAATTTACTTCTCAAGAAAAGTTGGATGATGTGATTCAACAAATAGCGGGTCGTTGCAATCGCGTGGTCAATGAGAACAAGCCGATTGTCGATGCTAGATTAGAAAATGGTGCCAGAGTCAACGTTGTAATCTCACCAGCTACACTTAATGGTCCAATCTTGACGATTCGTCGTTTCCCTGATGTTCCGATTACCATGGAACGACTAATAGAACTGGGAAGCCTTACGAGTGAAGCGGCTGACTTACTGAAGAAATTAGTGGCAGCCAGATACTCTATCTTTATAGGTGGTGGAACATCCGCCGGGAAAACAACATTTCTAAATGCCCTTTCAAACTATATCCCCAAAAACGAAAGAATCATTACAATAGAAGATAATGCAGAATTACAAATACAAGGAGTTGATAATCTCGTCCGTCTAGAATCCAAGGAGGCCAACATGGATAGTAATCGAGAAATTACGATTAGAGAATTGATTAAAACGGCCTTGCGTATGCGCCCCGATAGAATCATTATTGGCGAAGTGCGCTCGGAGGAGGCAATCGATTTGCTACAGGCATGGAATACGGGACACAAAGGTAGTCTAGGAACGGCACATGCAAACAGCACAGGTGACATGATTAGTCGCCTTGAGACGATGGTTTTGACAGGGATGAGTTTGCCGCTTGAGGCGATTCGACGACAAATAGCCTCAGGTATCGACATAATGATTCACCTAGGGCGGACAGGCAAGGGGCGCCGTAGGGTGTTAGAAATTGTCGAAGTAATGGGCTTCTCAGCGGGAGAAGTAAAGTTAAGGCCATTATTTAGATGGGATTATCAGAAGAAAAAGTTATGCAAGATTAATGAAATAGAAAATAAACAAAAACTGGAGAGGATGGAATCTTATGAAAATTAATTATGACCGATATTACCTAACGGCCAAAGAAATGATACGGTTTGTGGCGGAGGGATTATGTATATGCATAATCGTAAACTATCTTTGCTATCGAGAAGTTTGGGCTTTTCTTATTACAATTCCGTTTATCGCATTTTACTTAAAGTGGAAACGTGAGATATTGATTCAAAAAAGGCGAGATAATTTGCGAATCCAATTTGTGGCAGCAATTCACGCCCTGCAAATAGCGCTTGGAGCAGGATATTCGATGGAAAATGCGGTGAGTGCTTGTCTAGTCGATTTGCGAGGAATGTATGGCGAAGAAACGGCTATTGTTCAGGAGTTTTCATATATCCAAAATCAGCTAAGAGTGAGCGTTCCGGTGGAGGCGCTGTTTGTAGACTTGGCTAATCGTAGCCAAGTAGAGGACATTCAAAATTTTGCTAGTGTATATGCGATAGCGAAAAGGAGTGGAGGTAATCTAGGGGCGATTTTAGATAAAACAACTCAGATGATAGAAGAGAAAATAGAGACAGGCAAGGAGATTAGAGCGTCTATTGCGGCGAAGCGGATGGAGCAGATGATTATGAGTATCGTACCATGCGGTATCATTCTCTATGTGCAAGCGACTTCGCCAGGATTTATGGATTCGCTATATGGCAACATGGTTGGAGCGGTAGTGATGACAGGGTGCTTGTTTATATATATTTTGGCGTTCTGTTTGAGTAGAAAAATGACAGAAATAGAGGTGTAATAATGAAAAAAGTTAAACGCCAAATAATAATCGTATTAGCCGTAGGGCTAGCACTTGCGGTTGTAGTTGGTGTATGGGAATATCAAAAGGCACACACGCCCATAACGTCGTTGGAGCGAGGGAGTTATGATGGGGCGGAATATCAGGAATCACTGACAGCGAAAACGTCAAAGGGTGAGGAAGTCGATGTTACTGTTTTGGTGCCGAAACAAGAGTACAAACAAAGCGAAATAGTAGAAATCTTTGAAGCGGTAAATGAAAAGCTGAGTATTGAGATGTTGGGAGACAATAAAACACTCGAAAACATCCGGAGCAATATGGACTTGCCGACGAGATTGTCCGATTGGCCAGTGCGAATCGATTGGCGAAGTAATCGCCCCGAAATAGTAGATTGGCAGGGTGAAATCGGTGAACAGGTAAGTGAAAATGGAGAAGAAGTTCGCCTTACAGCGACAATCAGCTATCAAGAGGAGCGAACGGAAAAAACTTGGGTGTTAAAAGTATTCCCGCGAATTCTGTCAGAAGAAGAGAGCAGAAAACAAGAATTGACAGATGCAGTGGCAATCCAAAACGTCGATACAACCTCCAAAATTTACAACCTGCCAACGGAAGTGGATGGTGAGAAAATAATATGGTTTTTGCCTAATGACTCAAAAGTTCCGATGATTGTAGTAATAGTGATAGTGTTGGCGGCAGTGATATTAGTGGGGAGTAAGCAAGAGGAAGTAAAGGCTGCTCAGGAGCGAAGGATACAAATGCAAATAGATTATCCGGAAATCCTAAGCAAGTTGATTTTGCTTATGAACGCAGGTATGAGTATGAGAATGTCATTTGCCAAATTGGCATCAGATTACAAAAAGCAAAAGGCAGCGTCTAAGCAAAAGCATTATTGCCGCTACGCGTATGAAGAGTTTTTGACAACATATCAGGAAATGGAGCATGGAGTTCTCGAAGTCAAAGCATATGAGCGGTTGGGGAATCGATGTGGACTGG
>JGI994J12354_10002147_pt1 | contig 19510 bp, 18 predicted proteins | sample IntmicLarv3ML3BL_FD_12354 | JGI IMG/M metagenome (IMG submission 12354)
GCGCGCTTTAATGGCGATTTCCCACCAAGCTACGGTGCTGACATACACTTCGTTCTCGTCGGCAAGTAACAACTCCCTCACCGGGGCGATACGCGGCGCATTTGTCAACGCCCAAAGCAGTGCGTTAGTGTCCAGCAATACCCTCACTCCACATCTCCTTCAAAAGCGGACAACAGATCCGGCGGCAAGGGCGCGTCAAAGTCGCTCGGAATCGTGAGTTTTCCCTCGAGAAGCCCAAGGCGTTTTTGGGGTCTGGCGTTTGTTGCCGAGGTAAGCACAGCTTCCGCCCGGCCATAGCTGCCGATAAAAATGATTTCACCGCTGGCAGCGCGTTTAACCAGTTGCGACAAAGAACTTTTGGCCTGATGCATGGGCACAATTGTCGTTGACATATTCATCTCCTCAATCGTTCTTTTCAATCAAGCCTAGCCAAGACTTAGCCCGAAATCAAGAGGCTTTTCTTTGTTGAGCGCTGTTGAGATGCTGAACATCTGTCTCGTTTTAGATAGCGTCTACCTGTACCACCGTATTCTTTGTGAGGACTGGTCAAACTGTACACATTCCTCCACGGGAAGGAGGTGAGGAGTGCGCTTAACTTTATCCGAATTTGCGTAAGGGCTTACTATACTGAGTTGTTTGAGGTGAAGTCGTTAGTTTCAGGCCAAAAAACATGTGAGGACTCTCCTGTTTTTATCCAGGAATATAACCATGAAATACCGAGCTTTCTTTTTGTCCAGCATTCCCATATGACAATAACGCGCCACCCTGCATCAAGGAGTATTTTTACAGTGCGCAAGTCTCTTTTTGTATTTTCGTCGAATTTGTGATGCCACTTTTCCGGATGGGTTTTGGGCGTTGTCGCATATTTGCAGTTTAAATGCCTGTGCCAGAAACAACCATGCACAAAAATGATGACTTTGTATTTTGGCAGTACAATATCCGGAATAATATTCAAGACCTTTGTTCCGAGGCGGTATCGAAAACCTTGAGCGTGAAGAATTCTTCTCACAGCAATTTCAGGCTTTGTATTTGTAGAACGTATCCCCGCCATCATACGGGATCGTGTTGCGGGAGTGACTATATCCATGTACTATTTTCTCATTCGAGCAAAGATGGTATCATTTGATGCAATACGTTAAAATAATTGATTTGTTTGCAGGCCCTGGTGGATTGGGAGAAGGTTTTTCTTCCTTTCACTCCAAAGGACTGCATCCATTTAAGATAGCCGTATCTGTCGAAAAAGACAATTTTGCGCACAGCACACTGCGGCTTCGCGCTTATTGGCGACTTTTAGAGCGTCACGGAAAACCTTTGGACAACTTGTATGCGTATTACAAGGGACTGACAAGCAACCCATGGGCTGCTGACACCGAAGACTTGTGGGATGAATCCGGGGCTGAAGCTCTGCAACTAGAATTGGGAAAAGACGAAGCTCAAGATGATGCTCTGCTCGATCGGATTTCCCAACTAATTTCAAGTGATGAGCACTGGGTATTGATTGGAGGCCCCCCGTGTCAGGCATATTCAGTTGTAGGACGAGTTCGTACCGGGGAAAAGAACAAAGAAGATCCACGGCACCGTTTGTATAAAGAATACTTGAACGTTATCAGGCAATTTCGCCCTTCTATATTTGTGATGGAAAACGTCCGGGGGATGTTGTCCTGCCAACTGGATCAAAAGCCTATCATCCACCAGATCCTGGAAGATTTGGCTTGCCCTGGACAAAGCGATCGCGGCGCAAAGGACTACAAGTATACAATCCATTCCCTAGTTGCGGATATTCGCTATGCCCCCGAAGCAGATGTGACGGGAATGGATCTTAAAAAGTTTGTTGTTCAGTGTGAAAAGTTCGGCATTCCCCAAGCCAGACATCGAGTAATTTTGGTAGGAATTCGAGAAGATATTACAGCGTCCCTACCGAAGCTGAAAATATCCACGCCAGTTAGCGTTTGGGATGTCATAGAAGATATGCCCCCTCTCCGAAGCGGTCTTTCCCGCCAAGAAGATTCTGTCGATATGTGGAAAAATTGGGTGGCATCGGAATTTGGCGATTTGGCCAAATATGCCTGGAAGGCCGGACAGCGTATACTTGCGCAAATTCTTCGGGATGCGGGCAAAGAGGTCATGCGTGACAGCCTCTCTCGCGGAGGACGATGGATTGAAGGGAAATATGGCAATCCTCCCGCACACGCAACTTCATTGCACAAATGGCTGCAAGATGAACGCTTGGGGGGATGGCTCAACCATGAAACACGAGCGCATATGGCCAGCGATCTGCGCAGATACGCTTATATAGCCACTTATGCCAGTGTTGAAAACAAAAATCCCGTTGGGCCAAAAGATTTCGCCTTGCCTGGCTTAGCTCCCAATCATGCCAACTGGGAAACAGGCTACTTTGACGACAGATTTAAAGCTCAGTTGATAAATCGCCCTTCTACTACAATAACAAGCCATCTTTCAAAAGACGGACATTCCTTTATTCATCCAGATCCGGTGCAATGCAGAAGCCTTACAGTTCGTGAGGCTGCAAGACTTCAGACTTTTCCGGACAACTATTTTTTTGAAGGGCCAAGAACGGCTCAATATGTCCAAGTCGGAAATGCTGTCCCCCCCCTGTTGGCCACGCAGATTGCTGACTGCGTGTGGTCTGTTCTGCAAGATAGGATTATTTTTCCAGAGAAATATTGAGGATAAAATATCAATTATGTTTGGTGCATAACAGAATAAAATCGTGATAATAACATGGCAAAATCCCAACGCCTCCCTCCCAGTGCTCGTTCGCTGTCTGCGTCATTGCGTGATCTTGGTTATTCGTTGGAGACTGCTGTTGCCGATATAATTGATAACAGCATCTCTGCCCAAGCAACTTCAATAGACATTATCTGCAACATGCCGTTCGAACCTCCTGTTTTGGCTATTCTGGACAATGGCACAGGTATGGATGAAGACGAATTGTTGGCAGCCATGAAGCATGGAACAGCCAGCCCGGAAGTTGAGCGCCTGCGGACAGACCTCGGCAGATTTGGTCTTGGCCTGAAAACGGCATCCTTCTCACAATGTCGTCAGCTTACTGTTGTAAGTGCGCGGGGTGGGGAGCTTTGCGGAGCGGAGTGGGATCTTGATGTTGTTAAAGATGAGGACGATTGGGTTATTTCGGTCCTGGATAGCGCAGATATTCATGACGTGCCCTTCCTGAAGCATTTGGGAGAAGATGGGACGCTGGTTCTATGGAGAAAAATCGACAGGTTCTTTGAGGATGAGCAAAAAAGTAAGCGAGACGAGATAGTAAGCGAGAAACTGAATATTCTCGAAAATCATATTTCCTTGGTGTTTCACAGGTTTATTGATGGAGAACTCCAGGGCAGAAAAAAAGTTTCCATGTCGATAAATGGCCACCACATAGAATCATTCGATCCGTTTTGCAAAAAAAGTGGCTCGCAAACTTGCCCGGAAGAAATCGTGCGCATAGGGGGGAAAGAAGTCCGCATTCAACCATATATTTTACCGCATTACTCCAGGCTGTCTGCGAAAGATGAGGCATATTACAATAATCGCAGCGACTTCCTTTCCAACCAAGGCGCATATGTCTACCGAAACGGACGTCTTATGGCTTGGGGTGACTGGTTCAGGCTCATGTCAAAGGGGGAATCAACCAAGCTGGTCAGAGTCCAAATTGATTTCCCCAGTACCCTTGATAATGTATGGACTATTGACATCAAAAAATCCAGCGCACGCCCTCCGCATCTTGTCCGTGAGAGACTGAAACAAATCCTCCCGGAAATATCCGAGGGCAGCAAGAAAATTTATAGGAAGCGCGGACAAAAATTGTTCAGCGACATCAAGGCTCCTATTTGGGAGCGATTTAAAGAGCGTGACGGCATCCATTACTCTATAAACAGGAATCACGCCCTAGTGAAAGCAGTGGTAGATAAACTGTCAATCGAGGACGACAAGTCGCTAAAAATTCTTCTCGATTCGATCGCCTCTGCCTTGCCGATCGCAAAGATATATGATGATTATGCAACTGAACCAAGGTTGGTTGAAAGCGAAGAAGCCTCTGACGAGGAACTTTTGGTCAAACTGCGCGATTTGCATTCGGAGCTGTTCAAAAATAACACACCGGATCGTGAGATTTTTTTTGATGTTATTCAGTCGTTACATCGTGTATTTGGAAATAAAATGCACATTGTTGAAAAATATGTTCGGGAGGAGATGTCATGAGTGGCTCAGAGTTGGCAAAAGAAAAGGAATTGACCACCGCCCTTATAGTTTTACTTGGGAAGCAAGATCCTCCTCCAACAAGAGATGTTGTAGAAGCAAAGGCAAAGGGAATTGCCTTGGTTCACGATTTTGATGGCGACCTGACAAATATTGTCGAGGAAGTTCTTGTGGCAATTGATACCCGCGTCGGTAGAGGGGTATCAATTGTCGATACAGCAACTCCTCACGATAATGAATGGGTTTTGAAGCGAGACATCACATGGACCTACTCCAGTGCCTACGAAAATTATTTGAAGCGTGAGGGCTGGGCTCCGGATGCCGTGCAGGCCATTTCGGAAACTAGCGAACGTATTCTGGGGCACTTGCAAGACCCACGAAGCGAAGGCGCGTGGGACAGGCGTGGCCTAGTAATTGGTCATGTCCAATCGGGAAAAACGGCAAACTACCTTGGCGTGGTCGCAAGATCTGCTGACGCTGGCTACAAGTTCATTATAGTCATTGCCGGAATACATAATAATTTGCGGAAACAAACCCAAGAAAGAGTTGATGAAGGATTCATCGGGCGCTCCAGTGATCCAGCAAATTGTGTTGCAATTGGGGTTGGATGTTTTGATCCAAACTACCCGCACCCGGCAACGCTGACAAATATAACCGAAGATTTCAACAAGAGTACTGCCGAAAAAAGCGGTTGGAAATTGAACGATTTTACCAAGCCAATTATTCTTGTAATAAAAAAGAATGTGACTACGCTTAAATCGTTGCATAAATGGCTGAAGGCGCTAAATTCAAAAGACGGTCAAATTTCGGATGTCCCTATGTTGATGATTGATGATGAGGCGGACAATGCATCGATCAATACCAGCAAGCCGGATTTTGATCCGACTCAAACAAACTCTTGGCTGAGAAAAATATTGAGTCTATTCGCAAAGTCTTGCTATGTCGGGTATACGGCCACGCCATTTGCAAATATATTTATAAATCCAGATGTCTATGACGAAGAGGTTCGCGAAGAATTGTTTCCTCGCGATTTTATATATTCGCTTGATGCCCCCAACACATATTTCGGCCCGGAGAAAGTCTTTCTGGATGACGAAAGTAGCGTAAGAATATTGCGCACCATTGCCGACTGTGAAGACCATATCCCATTTTCGCATAAAAAAGACTTTTTCCTCACGGAACTCCCACCGAGTTTGTATAGAGCATTCAATGCTTTCATAGTCGCCAAAGCGATTCGAAATTGCCGTGGCCAGCAAAACAAGCACTGCTCCATGCTTGTCAATGTTTCAAGGTTTGTTCCTGTTCAAAGAACTGTGAAATCTCTATTGGCCATATATGAGAAATCCTTGCGTGAAGCTGTGAAAGCAAACTACGCCATGCCTGAAAATTCCTCGTCGAAAAATAAATACATGCAGGCGTTGCGAGCTATTTATGATACGGAATTCTCTGACTACGGAGTAGATTGGGCAACCGTAAAAAACAAACTTTACTCGGCATTTGATACGCTCAAACTGTTTGTCATCAACAGTAAGTCAGATGATGTCCTTGACTATGGCCGTTACGAGAAAGATGGTCACGGTTTGACCGCTGTAGCTGTTGGCGGCTTCAGCCTGTCTCGTGGCCTTACTCTTGAAGGGCTGTGTGTAAGCTATATGTATAGAAATACACGCATGTACGATACATTGATGCAAATGGGAAGATGGTTTGGCTATCGCAGGGGATATGAAGACTTGTGCCGCATATATCTTCCTGCCGAATCAATTGAATGGTATGAGCATATTGCAGAGAAAACAGAAGAACTGAGGCGGCAAATCAGGATAATGCGCCGAGACGGCCTGACTCCAAAACAATTCGGGTTATATATAGAAACTCACCCGGACAGGTTGATTATTACGGCTGCAAACAAAATGAGGAACGCCGTCACAACAACAGTGCAGCAAAGCTTTAGCGGTCACTTGCGAGAGACCCACAAGCTCCCATCAGATCCCATAATAAATGCAGAAAATGAACGCTTGATTCAGGACTATTGGGAAAATGCCTTTGGCGAAAAAATAGAGCGCACGAGCAAAGGCTGGGAGGTCAAGGGCGTCAAAACAGATGTCGTTGAGAAATTTTTGTCCAAATTTAAAGTTCACTCTTCTTTGGAAGACCAAAAACGTGGGATAATTGACTACTTGGGTCTAATTTCAGACATACACCCAGAAAGTGATGTCCTTTTGATTTCGGTCGCATCGAATCAGGAGGATAATACCGCTTACAAACTTGGATTTCAGACAAGAAGCGCCAAACATAGCGGAGACGCTTGGGAGATACCCAAAGCCCGTGTCGCCAGTCGCGGGGATGAACGCCTTGGGCTTGCCAAGCCTCAAGAAGACGAGGCCAGGACTTTGGCGGAAGAAGATCATGTAAGAGATCCTGGCAAAAGCAATAACCCTTCGGATGTACATTATCGTAAAGTCAGGAATAAACCTCTTTTGATGCTGCACCTTTTAGAACTTTCCGATGAAAAGCTAAAAACAAAAGCACCGGCTTTCGGTATCAGTTTCCCCTTTGGTGATTACGGCCGCACAGTCAGAATCGCTGCTAACAAAATTTGGATAGACAACATGCAGGAAGCAATGGCCTCCATGGAGGACGAGGAGGATTTCGATGAGTGACTATTTGCCTTGGCACGACATTTCGATTCCCGACGCCGATTATAATGTACGTCTTGCTCCGGATTGCGGCGCTATCCCTGTCTACTGGGGCAAAGATTGTGATGGCAAATTCCTTTGTCTGGTGTCACTTGCTGGTGACTTTCAGTCGCAATTTATGCAGGAAAAGTTGGCAGTCAAGGGAATACACATTGACCTCAGGCGAGATGCTTCACAAAATTGCCAAAATTTGGTTCTTACATTGGAACGCCAAGTTGACAGCGATCTGTTTCATACCTTGTGCAAAAGCCTTGTTGCCAGCCTGCGTCAGGTGTCACTCCCTGAAGTCGCTCTTTCCGTGACTCTTCAGCACCTCAAACGCTGGCGCATCTTCTTGATGGGGCAAAACGCCCGCCTCCTGTCCGCGCAAGAATACCGCGGGCTCTTTGCCGAGTTGATTTTTCTGGTGCGGTTACTGGAAGCGAATCCCGTTCCGGCACATGCGATCAGTGCATGGACTGGCCCAGATGGAGTTCACCAGGATTTCATCTTTTCCGGAAGAGCGGTGGAAGTGAAATCACTTTCGAGCAGTGATCGGAGTTCTGTCAGGATTTCCTCCGAAAATCAGTTGGAAACCATCGAAAGCAATCTTTACCTTGTATGTTTTTCACTTGTCGAATCCCAAGAAAACGCCAAGGCAATGTCTTTGAATGGCCTTGTGGATAACATAGCGTCTCTGCTGAAAGACAAGGACATTTTGGGCAGCTTTGAAACGAAGTTGGCCGACTACGGATATATTCCGCTGCCGGATTATGACTCGCCGGAACTTTTTGTTGCAAATATCCAGGCATATCTTGTCTGCGATGAATTCCCCAAGCTGGTGCGCTCTGGCCTGCCTGCTGGTATTGTCCATGTGAACTATCAGATTGAGTTGGACAAGCTTGACCCTTTCGCTTGCGACTTCGGGCGCGTTCTGGAGGATATTTAAATGGAAATGGCCCTCCAGGACTTTTTTGCCGAATTCAGACAAGACATACTGGCAGGTGGTGAAGCCAACAACACTTCATCATTAAGAGAATTCGTGACAAAATTTGGAAATGAGCTTGCAGAAACAGGTTCAGTGGAGGATTTCAACTTTTGCCATTATCGTCCACCGCAAGGCGGGATACGCGTCGATGGATATTGGTTTGATGAAGAAGAGGGAATATTGTCTCTCTTTATTGCCGATTATGCTTCAAGGGATGAACTAACTTCTTTGTCCCAAACTGAAATGTCCACAATTTTTAAGCGAGTTGCAAATTTTTTTGAGGAGAGCGGTAAAAAGCATCTTTGCCCCAAGCTTGAAGTCACATCCGACGAGTATCATCTATCAAGATTGATTGAAGAAAAACTGACCGCACTTGTCAAAGTGAACCTGTTTTTATTGTCGGAAAGGGCGCTCAGTGAGCGTGTAAAAGAACTTGAAGTTGGAAGCAGTTGCGAGAAATCGATCTATTATCATGTTTGGGACATCTCGCGGCTTTACAGGCAAAATCTTTCTCGTGGACGCAAAGAGCCACTTGAGCTGGATTTTATTGAAATGTTCGGGCAAGGAGTTCCGTGCCTTCGGGCCAATTTTGATACAGATTCGCATGAATCTTATCTGGCCGTCATGCCAGGGCAAGTGCTTTCAAAATTATACGAGAAATACGACAGTCGGCTCTTGGAACAGAATGTCCGTACGTTTCTACAGGCAAGAGGAACTGTAAACAAAGGAATTCGTGCAACAATTTTGAATGAGCCTTCAATGTTTTTTGCCTATAACAACGGAATAACTGCTACCGCGCAAAATGTTGAAGTCAATGATACGAAAGATGGATTTGTCATTACCCATATTCGAGATCTTCAAATTGTAAACGGTGGCCAAACGACAGCCTCGTTGTTTCATGCTCAAAGAAAAGACAAAGCTTCTTTGGAGCAAATTTTTGTACAAATGAAGCTGTCCGTCATTGATCCCCAAAAAAGCGAGGAAGTCGTTCCAAAAATATCCGAATACGCAAACACGCAAAACCGGGTAAACGCTGCAGACTTTTTTGCGAATTCGCCATTTCACCTCAGAATGGAAGAATTTTCACGGCGAGTTCTGGCTCCGGCACGTCCGGGCTCGCCAAGAGAAACAAAATGGTTTTATGAACGTGCACGAGGGCAATATGCCGAAGCTCAATCAAAATTTTCAGATGCCGAAAAGCGCAAATTTCAGGCTCTATCTCCAAAAAAGCAGCTATTTACAAAGGAAGACTTGGCAAAATATGAAAATGTGTGGGATGAGCATCCCAAACATGTCAGCAAAGGCCGCCAAAAGAACTTTACCCAATATGCTACCCGTATGGGTAAAGAATGGGAAAGCTCAAAAGATACTTTTAATGAGCAGTATTACAAGCGGGCAGTTGCAAGGGCAATCCTGTTCCGTGAGACGGAAATTATTGTTTCGTCACAGCCTTGGTATCGCCCAGGCGGCAGTATTCGTTCATATATTGTCTACTATAGCCTTGCTTGCCTTGGCGAACTGGCAAAGCGCCGCAACAAGGTGATTCCGTTTATGGCTGTCTGGAGTCAACAGGAGGTTTCTCCCGTTTTACGGAAAGCAATCGCCACCTGCGCCTCGTTTATCAATGATCATGTAGAACAGCCCGTTGACAGTTTGCCAAGAGATTCTGAATGGTTCAAGAAGGATATCTGCTGGGCGACCTTGACGAATGGCCTCTCGATTCTTGAAGCCAATCAAGAAGAAGCTTTTTGGGAAATTCTTGTTTCGCGAGATGAGGAAAACTATCAAAAGCGCGAAGCTGCCAAAGTTCAAAATATCGATGATGGTATTGCGGCACAAAAACGCATCGTCAGCATCTCACCTGCGCGGTGGAAGCTGCTACTGGTAGAGCTTGCCGCCAAGAAGCTACTTTCCGAGAAAGAAATGGAGATTTTGACCGTTGCCACGCAAATCCCGTTAAAAATACCCACAGACAAGCAAAGTGTAGTGCTCCTCGAAATACTTGAGAAAGCCAAAAATGAAGGGGTTGTCGTGGCAGGGATGGAGTAACTCTATCTCACTTGATGACCGGACGCCCGATGAGGTGTATTATGGGCTTCCCTTTGGGGCTGCCCCAACGGGAAGCCCACTGAAAACGGCAGCATGAACCCAAAACGGCTCCACCTTATTTTTGCTGCCAAGTTGTCTCATCTACTGGGACCACCTCTGCAGCTACTGGTAGGGGTAATCCCCCCAGAAAAAAGTAGCATTTCAAAGTAGAACTTGTGCCTTCGATATCGTCCCTTAACGATCTTCACAATGCCGCAGCCGCTCATCCATAGCATCCAACATCGACCCTGGGCGTACCCTCAACGCTTCCGCCAGCTTGAAGATCATTTCAAGGTTTGGGTATTTGTGGCCGCTCTCCAGCATACTAATGAAGGGAGAGGCAACCCCAACCATCTCACTGAGTTGGTCTTGCGTCAGGCCTTTTTCCATTCGTAATTGACGGAGGACAGGGCCAAAGGAATCGGAACGATTTTTACTCATTCCTCCCTAATAGCGGATTGTGTTTTAAAATAACTTAAGCTATAGCTTAGAAAATAACCCATTGGTTAATACAAATAGGAGTCGCTGTGAATTCGCGAGAACTGGCTAAGGAATTGAAATTAAAAGCAAAGTTGAAAAGTATATCCGCCGCCACGTCATTGCTGGATGATATGGTTGAAATAGTCACTCAACGCTTGCTCGCTGGGGAGAATGTAACGATTGCAAGGCTTGGGACATTCAAGGTGTTTCCCGCAAAGCCGTCAGATAATATTGAGGGTCCAGAAATGAACCCGCGACGTCCGCTCAAACCTGCTGTCACGTTTAAGCCTTACTGCGCATTTGAACTGCCAAGCGATGAGGCAAAGATAAAAGATGAATCAAAATACCGCCTTATCCACTACTTGCCTAAAATATTTGCTTGTCTTGCCCAATATCAAAAGTACGAAAATAAAAAACGCCGACAACGCGACGATACAGTAGATGACTTTTTTGAAGCCAAACCCACCGACTCTGATGAACAAATAAAAGTTAAGAATCTAACAAGAGCGATTATAGCTTGGATGTATAATCCAGCATTGCCTGACATGAATGTCGAAATAGGCGTTGAGTGGGAAGAAGAACTTGAAGTTCTTTGTCAAGTTGCAAGTCGGTTTATAACGGGCGAAGAATAGGACTTTGAGGAGGAGCTTCATGCTGAGATATCTTGTGATCGTGAGTACTACATTGCTTTTTCTGGCTTCTTCCGGCTGTGTCTCTTCGATGCAGCGGGTTTTCGACAGGCAGTTCGACGCTCAGGAAACACAAAGAGAAACCGAAACCATGTTTCCGGGTATACCAAGCATATATGGTTGGTTGGCCGAAATATTTCTGCCGGAAACGATGGCAGGAACAAAAGCCCTGCCGTCGGATGTCCGCTTCGAATACAGCGCCTCTGAGCCGACCGCTGATGTCTCAAATAGTTATGTTCATGTCCGATTGATGTTGGCCTATCTGACATATTCTGCAAATGAGTCCAGATATTTGGATAATTTTGCTGTTCAAGACAATTTGGTCGTTAATTTTTGTAGAGAGCATGGCTACACTGTCAAAAAATATAAATTCGGATTTTCGGCAAAACTCTTTGAGAGCCTTGGGTTAAGAAATGCTTCTGTACTACGAAATCCCGTTGAAATTCATTATGGATATTCCTATGTTATAGCAGACAACAACGGCCTGCCGCTTATGATTTATATGCCAGTAGTGCATGGGAATTACTCCACCGCCCGTATGAGAGTGACAAGCTATGAATGGTTTGCATTTTTTATTTCACAGCGCGAGTCAATCAGATTTCTGGATTCGTTACCAAATTCATTCATCTCCGACATGAGCATTCAATGATATCAGATAATTGCTTACGGCTCTAAATCAGTTTTAGCTGACTGTTTGGTTAATCATCTTTTCCGTGTTTGCCCACGATTCACCTTTGGCAGTGGCTTATATTGAAAGCTTTCATCCAGACCTCTGTTTATAACATTATTTACCAATATTATATGCAACTCTCGCAATCTGTTGATTTCATGCTCTAGCCGAGAATTTTCTGTTTTCAATTTAGCATTTTGATCTAATAGCGCCTGACTTGTCCGCGAAGCTCGTTTCTTGTGCAGGAAAGATGCGCCTCTTAATCGTGATATAGCCAGATCAAAAGCCTCGCGTATTATCTCATGCCTGTCTAAGGCTTGGCGGGTATATCGTTGAAAAGTTCGAAGCATAATTTCTTCGGTTAACAATCTCCAGGTTAGCTTGTCTTGCCCCCACTCATAAAGTATTTGAATAATTTGTTTTTTGGTCGCATCATCAATATTTTTAGCTCGTTTTTTACTTTTAGAACGCATATGCACTTCTCGTTATGCATTCGCGCCGGGGAGTGCATTTTTGCTGTTATCCGTAAGCCTATACGCCTTGGGAGGGGCCAATCGAATGACGGCTCCATTTGGGATGGTAGAATCTTCAACAAAAGCGCATAACTGCTCCAGACGTGGCAAAACCGCTTTATAGTAAGCCACCCAGCGCTTTGTTCCTGCAATTCCTTGGGATTCAGCTTCCTCAGTCCGCGCCAGCATCTCTCGGACATTTTGGAGCATTTTCTTGCGAAATGAATCTTGTCGTGTCATCCCTTTCACACAAACGAGTTCAGAGCACATAATACAATCACGAAAATGCGAACAGGGAAGCATTGTAAAATCATGTTCGCAAATTCCTAGATCCGTAATGTGAAGCGCGATATTGGCACTAAAAGGAAGCTCCAACTTGTCGCGAAAAACAGGTGTGCGAATCATTATTTCCGCTACCTCTCCTTGTTGCAGACTATCAGCACCTATCGCCTTTTGATATTTCTCCAGTTTCTCCGCCACAGAAACGTGATTATACGCTTCGTTTTGTCTAATATCTCTCCTACCCGACCATTTAGCTATGTCCAGTTGGGACATGTGTCCAGCCTGTGCCATTGTATTGAGATAATGTCGGAACTGATGCGATGTGACCTTAATTTGGCTGCCATCTTCCTCTTCAAACTGAAACCGCGTAAATATAGATGCCCTGCCATGTTCTTGAGCACGACCACCTAAATTATAATTAACCTGATTTATTGATATTGATTCGAACATGCAAGGATTTGTAGCTCGGACACTGTGGAGTTCATTAACGCGCACGACCATAAGGGCTTCACTGTACTTTAATCCTGACTTCCTAACAAAAACAGGAAATCTTTTCGGTAGCATTGTCAAAATAGCCTTTTCAAAATCAGCAAAAAAAATGCTCCGTTCGCCTTTTTCGTATCGCACTTCAATCTTACGCGCCTTACACCAATCCTTGCCTGCCGCCAAATTGCGCAGTGAAAAAAGTCGGACAAGTTCTGAAACAGGCATAACCCTGCCGTTACGCAAATATTCAAAACATTTAGGAAGATAAACAGATTCCGGATTTTTTTCATACCATAGGGCAATTTCTCTGGCCTCATGAGTAGCGGCTCGTATCCTTTTAAGAGCATCCTGAACAACCGTTGCCATGGAAGACACTATCCACTTTATCATTGGTGGTGCGCCCTTGGACGTCTGCCAGCGTAGCCCGTAGGCTTCCTTTTTTTCTTTACCCTGCTCTTCGTATATTTCACAATCAAAAGGTAAATGTAATAATTCATTAATACGATCAGGAGAGGACAGCAAAAGTGCGGCTATTGACGTTATCAATATATCAACTGGCTCAACGGCCAGTTGATATATTTTGGCAATGGCCTCTAATGCGGCGCGGGAAGGCATTTTCTCAAACCTCAGTTTGTCGAATTCGGGCCCAATCCGTATAGAGTCTTCGGGTTTACGTATAGGATTACGCCACACTGTTGGTGTATCAAGCATTGCATTCTCAGACATAAACGTAGCGAGTTCTTCAAGGTAATTCCCAACCCGATAGGCAACCCGAGCGCTATAATGCTCAACTGCAATCTGGGCGGCACGATTTAATACAGAGGCATCGATTTTAATGGGAGTTGGGATATCATTGTGCTCATTCAACGCTGCTTCAGCTGCCCGTAAGGTTCCTAATAGGTGACCGTATGATAACGTTGGCCGAAAACCGTAGGAGTAACGCATATAGGCTTGGGCAAATGGACGGAAAGCGACGTGCATCCATTCCGGCGATTTATTCTTTGCCGTCTGTAACGTACTGTAATTTATCTGCTGTCGCTTATTCTCTAGGCCCTTGCGCTCAACGTATTGAGTAATATCCCAAGTAGGGCAATCAAAATCCAAATTCTCTCCAAAAACAGTCAGGTATTGCCTGCAAGAATGAATAAAGCCTGCAAGGTTTTCCGCTGCGCTAAGCTCAGGTCGTCCTTGAAAAAGATAGATTTCAGCCATTTCTTTCCTCCTTTTTCAATGCACACAGCCTGACAACTTCCGCGACGGCTAAAATAGTCCGGTCAGAAATTGAAGCAATCCGAAGGTCATTCCCGTTGGCCAAACGTTCTCTTTCGCTCAGCAGATGTTGCAACACAGCTTCATGTGGCCCCTCAGCCCATGGCTGGAACAGCTTGCATGTATAGCAGGCCAGTGGGGCCAACTCTCCACAAAAACTATCCCTGCCGCAACTCCCCATAGTGTTGTGGCTTCCCAAACGTGGATCCCAAATTCGACTTTCAGGATCGGAGCCACGCGTTGCTTCGGATTCATTGGCTATAATTTTGCCGACAAATGCCTGAGCAAGCGGAGCAAGTTGCATCGCGAGCGCCCGATCAATGCGCTCGACAATCGCCGGAACAGCTTCTATGTAGACTCCGACGTTTTGCGTGTCAGAATGATCCAAATTTTCAGCGATTACACACGCTCCATACCCTTCTGCGGCCATCCGGGTACCATAAGTACGTCGAAATCGGGTCACATTGTAATGAATCGGCTTGCCAGTTCGCCCTGAGTACAACTTGAGCTCACTCATAATCCTTTGAAATCTATTTCCAAATTCTCCAGCTAGCAGATGAAACTGAAACAGTTCATGGTCTGCTCTGCGGTGTTGATAGTGAGGAAACAACGGTGCATTTCTAGTGTTCGAGAGAATGCCTCGGAATCTTTTCTCGGTGTCCGAAACATACATCTCCAGCTTGACTCCTATATCAGGGACCAAAGGGCGGACCTTAAAGGAATCTCTAAGCACTTGCCCTCGCTGCTTGCAGCGCGGAACACGGAGGAAGTATGTGGCAATCCCATCCTCATTCTGCTCAATATAGAAATCGCAAAGTTTTAATGCGGCATACTGCCTGCCGCGTTGTCCCAGTCCAATAACTAGCCATGCAAGCAGGTAATCTTCCAAACTCGTGTTGCCTTCTTCATAAGAAAATTTTAAACCCGCATGGATTGCCTCAAATTCTAAATCTATGAAAGGCCCTTCTTCTGGATCCATGGTTAGCGTCGCTCTTCCCTTTTCATTGCCCTTGAATTTCATCTTTTTCATCAGTTTTCCAACCTCCATATCGACACCAACTAACTGCAGGGCAATCCATTTCTGAAAAACATCTGCAATACTGCCAAGTCGATAACCACTGTCGGGTTGAAGGAAAGCATTGTAGCTTAATATATGCTCTTGAGTGATACGAGGCACAAGCTCGTTTGTTTCCGCAGAGATAAAACGTAAAAACCTCAAAAAATAGTTAAACATGTTCGACAAATGAGATGGACTTGAATTCTCAGCATACCAACGCATCACGGATTTTGCGGAATGAACCAATTCTCTACTTACAGGAAATTTGTTGAAATCGATATTTACGGCCATCAGGCTGTCAATATATGCCCACGTATCAGCTTCTGGGTGGAAGACAACTCCGCTTAGCGTATATGCTTCCCCTGACAGATAGTTTTCTGGTCTGCTTGAAAAAGAAGAACTATTCATTGTCATCTCCCTCCAACATTTTACGTTGCATAGCTAAAGCCGCTTCTTGTGCTTTTTTGCGAATATGGCGGCGAGTATAGACCGATGCTGTCTTTGAGGTTTCTTTCCATCCCATAACGTATGAACGTATTCTATTTTCTGTTTCAGCATCAACTTTGCGCTCATCCATCAATTCAGAGAATCGCGTGTTCCATGTATGGCGTAGCGAGTGGGGACTCAAATTTTTGGGGAGCTTACTGCTTTGATTCCTCAAATCAAAAAAAATCTTCGCGCATCCATCAGATGATAAAGGACGTCCAGTAAGAGACACGAAAAGAAAATCGTGCTTTCGTGTCAATGGAATTTGACTACGATATTTAGTCAGATAGTCATATGTTTTGTCGAGCACTCCGAAAGACTCTGATAGCTCCCTGTCCAATGTTTTGACCTTTGGCTGCTTAACACGAGGGTCTTCAGGATTATCCGCGCGCCTTATTATCTGAACTTTGTTTTCGCGAAAATTTATATCCTGGACGCATATGTTGAGTAGCTCCCCCTTGCGTATGCCAAAGTGACAGAGCCACAAAACCAAAAGCTGGTTTCGAATTCTGATAAATTCGTTGTGCCATGGATTGTCTTTTGAGGTTGGATCAACCACTCGTAATAACTCCTGAAATTCTTCTGTAGACAAACCTTCGCGCTCCATAAATCCTCCATGGTTATTAGATTTTGGCGACATGGCCTTTATGTGTTGTATTGCTGAATCTTTAGCTGAAATCAGTTGGCTACGTATAGAATGACTCATTCCTGCATGAGAAAGATGAAACTCTATTCGCCATCGTAAATACGCACACATATAGATTAAACGCGTTGCGAGAAGCTGGTTTGAAATCTCAGGAGAACTCTCTCTCATTTTTCGACGAAATTCTTCAAAACTAATTCGCCTTGTTGAATTCTTATTTTTGATAGGGGGAGTCTTTTTTGCTGAAATTACAGACGCTGGCTGCCTGCACAAAATAATAAGAGAATTCAATTCATCAATTGTAAAAATCAATCCTGAGCTAAATCTCGACTCAAGATTAATGCACCTTGAGTCAATAAAAAGATTGAGGATTAATATTGAACGCAGAGTATTCTCCATTGTGTTTGAGGCTAAATTTCTGGCTCTCAAAATTGACACAGAATATGCTGTAGAATAAAAATCTGGCTCATCAGTTTCTTTAATGATTACTGGAAATCTTTCACCAGACTCTAGCATTATTGTCTTTATCTTATATTTATAATTATGCACGGCATTACTCCGTAGTAATGTGGTTGATCATTTTGTTGTTGTATAGCATATTTTTTATTTTGCGCAACACATTTCTTCAAAAAAGATATTCCAATTCGAATGATACATTGAAAAAGATATTTCAAATTGAACGTTGCATGAAAAAAGATATTCCAAATTGAATGAACTTCGATTTGGAATATCTTTTTTGAAGAATATAACATTCTTGACAAATCAAAAGATGAAGATCTTAAATCACTACTTACGGATGCTCGTATGTTTATAAAGAGCTTTAAGGGAAAGGTAATCGGCGTCACAGAGCTTTGCCCGTTACTGATCTCGTTTACTGCCTTCAAGGGCAGAATGGTTATTCCTGAAAGATCCAAACGAAAAGCGCCTCATGGCTTTATACTCCATGAGGCGCTCAGACAATCACCGAACAGGGTTTGTTTACACTTTTATGCAGGTAAACCCTACACACAAAATTTCGCCCTTCCGCATAGAAACGGCAACAAGGGCTTTGGTCAATTCTTACAGTGAATTATATCCTGTAGTTTACACATTCTACCCTAGGTAAACCTCAGAACGGCACATCATCCATGCCGCTGGCTTCCGAGGGAAAAGCCGGACCCAGGTCGTCGTTGCCGGAGGGCTGCTGTTTTTGTGGAGCGCGGTCGGACGAACGCCCTCCTCCGCCCTGATGCTCATATCCGCCGTAAGATCCTTCGGCACCGTCGCGGGCTCCCTTGCGATCCAGAAACTGCACCCGTTGCGCCTTTACCTCGGTGGAATAGCGGTCCTGTCCCTGCTGATCCTGCCACTTGCGGGTCTGCAGGCTGCCCTCCACATACACCAGGCTGCCCTTGGCGAGATAATTGGCGCAATTCTCCGCCGCGCGCTGAAATACTACCACCGTATGCCATTCGGTACGTTCAACCTTGTTACCGTCCCGGTCAACGTACGATTCGTCCGTTGCCAGGCGCAAATTGGCGATAGGCATGCCGGAAGCCGCATATTTGAGTTCCGGATCCCGACCAAGACGGCCTATGAGCATTACTTTGTTCAACATGGTCACTCTCTCTTACAATAAAAAGTTATACTCCGCTCCAGAGCATTTCACACTTTACATGCTCGCAAGGATTTGTCTCCAAATCCTTGCCGCGAAATAGTATTAGGCGGGCTTTGCCTGCCGTTAAGAAACTATTTCAAGCGTACTTGATCTAAAGACCGCGCAAAGCGGCCTCGGCCTCGTCAAGGGTATCTTCCAGGGCGGTGCACAGCGTCTCGGCTGTTTTCACATCCCGATCGCCGAGGGCCGCGTCCAGTTTGACATGCAAAGATTCCAGGATATCCGCAAAAGGCCTGAGAACCGTTTTCTTCCTATCGTCAAGTTCGCCGAAACGCACAAGCTCCGGCAGAGCCCTCGCCAGTTCCAGCACGCCCTTTTCTCTGGCCGGGGCCAATTTTCTGGCCAGTTTTCTGGCAGAATCAATGTCGGCCAAGTCCTCATCGGGCCATACTGCGGCAAAAAGCATGGGCCATGTCCTCGGCACATCCTTTTCGTCATACGTACAGGCGCTCACGCGCAGGAAAAGAATACGGGGCATCAGGTTCTCTCCTTCCATTCCGTCTGAACACGCGCAACCACTTCTTCAACTTGTGCGACCATGGCGGGAGGGCAGACGCCTATAAGGGGCGCGCCCGCATCGACGTTCTGGTTGTGGCTGAAATACTGGGCATAAATGACCCCTTCCGGCCCGCTGTAGCGCAAGGGGGCCTCCCGCTTCATGCGGGACATGATGAAAAGCTCGTCATCGTCCCTTACGGTAATGGTCTTGGGTCCAGAAACCTTGATCTTGATGTCCACAGAAGGAACAAAGTAATATTTTGCCCTCTCCGGGGCAAGAAAGAGATACAGGGCTTTTTTCAGTATGAGCTGGATAACCTCTTCACGGGAAAGAAAGTGCCGGAAACGCACCAGCTCCGTGCCCGACTGCACAAAGGTGTCGTCCAGGTGTTTGTGCACCACCACTATCTCGCCGTTCTCGGGGCAATTGATGGGCTTGACGTTGCGTTCCCTGTCCAGATTCGCCAGAAGCGTGCCGGGCTTTTCCTTCCAGGCTCCGGAGGGGCCTTCCACCCTGAATCCCGGAGCAAGAGTTTCAGGAAAGGCCACTTTGCCGGAATGCGGGGCGCACACGGCTATTTCTTCATAGGGCGAGGCTTTTATTTCTTCCAGTACGGCGCTTATATCTAACATGGCATATCCTTGGGCCTTATCTGTAATACAGGTTCCTGCCGCCCATGGTCAGCAGGGAGCGTTGCAGGTTGAAGCGCATTTCCCGGCGATCCCAGATGCCCTGGATGTGCCCCCGCTCAAGGGCCTTGTAAACGTTGTGGTAGTGCGGCGGGATAATGATGCCTGTGGTTTCTGTTATTACC
>JGI994J12354_10002148_pt1 | contig 19501 bp, 21 predicted proteins | sample IntmicLarv3ML3BL_FD_12354 | JGI IMG/M metagenome (IMG submission 12354)
CCGAAAGGCTGGTTTTTTGCTTGTAAGCTAACGATACAGCCGAAAGAATATTTGGGCTTTTGATAAGCAGTATTCACGACTTAAAATCAAAAAATTGACTCAGTAGATGCACCGTACCTCAAAAGTAAAACAGACAAATAAAAAAGCCCTATCGTAAAAAACAGTTAAGCGGATAAACTTCGTCTTTCAAGCGGAATTTGTTCGCTTTGTAATTGTAGCCTTTGGCTATTTGCAGAAGTGAATGTATTGTCTTATACTTCACTTAGCTTCGGCAAAAGTCTTTGGTTTTTTCAGATGAATCGATTCGATTTTAAAGATACTGATGAATCCTTCGATTACACTATTGTCGTAGCAATTTCCTTTCCTTGACTTGGAGAAAGCCATTCCCTATGATGATACCTATTTGTTGGTATATCTGTGAGGCATACACGGAGCCTTGGTCGCTACGAAGGGTGAGTTCACTGACGACCTTTTCCTTTTTACAGGCTCTTTCCAGGTTAGAAGTAACCAGATTAAGGTCGAGAGAAGTGCTTATTCGATAATCCACAATGGAGCGATCAAAAAAATCAAGGATAGCAGAAAGAAACCGCGTTCCTTGGGGAGTGCGGAGGTAGGTAATATCTGTAACCCATTTTCGATTTTCCTTTTGAGTTGTAAAATTTTGATTTAAGAGATTTGGAAGAATAGAGTGAGGTTTTCCGGCTGGTTTATAGAGCTTTCTCTTTCGAATAACTGAAAGAAATTGATATTTTCTCATAATCCGCAGAAGTTTTTCCATTGATTACAAGATTATGCTTTCGTTTTAACCAAAATTTAATTCGCCGGTAACCGTAGGTGTTCCCAGTTTGCCTCTGGCGGCCTTGAACAAGGGAAACCAGAAGTAAGCTCTAAGCTCACCTTGAGGGATTTCCTTTCGAGGGAAGCAATAATAACCACTTCTGGAAACTTGGAGAATCTTGCATAGAAATGATTGTGAGTACCGTTCTTTTTGCCCCACAATCCACTGGTATTTCACCTCCTTCCGGCACTTTGGAGAAAAAGCCGGAGAACCTCAAGTTCTTTCTTGATTCTTTGATTTTCTTTTTCCAAAGTTTCTGGCTTTTTCGGCTTTCGCCCTACCGACTTAGGCAATATCCCCAATTTTAATCGCTTTTCTTTTTGGCAATGACACCTAATTAGGCTTTTACTGGCTCCAGCATTTCTAAGCCCGAAGAGCTTTGCAATTTCATGATGGCTTTTACCTTATTCACTCAGTCGTAATACCTCTATTTCCAAAATGTTTCATTCCTTTTTGCCCGAACGTAGCAAGACCTCCTATCTTAGATTTTAGTCTACGACAGGAGGTCTTTTTTTGTCTGTCTCATTTTTGGGAGGCAGTACATCTCATATGCGGATGCAACGAGTCTTTTAATATTAACAAATATCTCAAGAGCATGAACGAGCCGCTAATTATATTGAAAATTAAATTGACAGGAGCTCGAATTAAAAAGCTGACTTTGCCGCTTCTTTTGCAGATTTTTTCAAGCTTTTCTATTTCTTTAAAATGCACGGCAAGCTTCCATGCTTCTTTTTTCCCATGAGATGAGCATTTTCTCTGGTTTCTTCAATCCAAAGGCACGAACCTAAACTAACACCCTGAATTAAATAGCGAGTAGCTTGGGATGAGAGCTAGGCGCAATTCGGTAAGGGAGCTCGAAGTGTACATAGAAGTACATAAGAGCTTCCGAATCGAGATTGCAACACCGCTCTCACCGAAGATACGAAGCTATTTTAGCGTACTTCGCAACCGGGTTCCATCCCCGGCGCATCAATCAGTACCAATTTTTCCTTGCCTTCCTCGTCGCAAGCTGCAGAGAGAAGCATTCCTTGAGATACAATGCCGCGGATTTTTGCAGGCTTTAGATTCGCTACGACCACTACATTGCGGCCTACCAATTCTTCCGGGTTCGGATAGTGCATGGCGATACCCGACAGAATGGTTCGCACTTCCCCATGTCCCATGTCTATGGTAAATTGCAGGAGTTTGTCGGCTTTTTCCACTTTTCCTGCGGTCAACACTCTACCAACCCGCAGTTCGGTTTTTGCAAATTCATCAATGCTGATTTCCGGTTTTCCTGCCGGTCTGACTTCGGCTTCCGCCTCTTGAGGTGCCTCGATTTCTTCCTTGATTTCAATTCGTGGGAAAATCGGGCTGAATTCCTCGGGAATCGTTACTTCTGACGGGAAGCCACCAAATTTTCGCACTCCGTCCAGGTCGGTTTGATAATCTTCCCCCAAGCCGATTTGCCCATAAATTTTCGGCATCGTATGAGGCATTGCCGGACTAATCAACGTCGCTACAATCCGCAAAATCTCGGCAACTGTATAGAAGAAGGCATCTAGGTGCTCTGCCTTATCAGGATTTTTCGCCAGCCCCCAAGGAGCCGTCTCGTCCACATATTTATTGCCTTTGCCAATTAAATCCCATACCTCACGAAGGGCGCCATTCACATCCAAAGCGGCCATTTTTTTATCGTAATTTTCGACGGTATCTTCCGCCGCTTTTGCCATCGCCAGTTCTGCCTCAGTCGGCACACCCCGGCTGATTTTTCCGGCTCGGAATTTTTTCACCATACTCAAAGTACGGTGCATTAAGTTGCCCAAATCATTTGCCAAATCGGAATTAATGCGGTTAATCAGCGCTTCTCTGGAGAAATTTCCATCATTCCCCAGAATAATTTCCCGCAAGAAGAAGTAGCGAAGCGCATCAGGGCCGAATTCTTCAATCAAGAGAACCGGATCAATCACATTGCCCTTGGATTTGGACATTTTGTCCCCTTCCACGACCAGCCAGCCATGACCATAGACTTTAGGCGGCAATGGAAGATCCAATGCCATCATCATAATCGGCCAGATAATCGTATGGAACCTGACAATTTCCTTGCCCACCAGATGAAGACCATTGGGCCAGTAATGCTCAAAGCTCTTCATATCATGTTTAAAGCCCATGGATGTAATATAGCTGGTCAGAGCATCAAACCACACATAGACCACATGCTTCGGATCAAAAGGCACCGGAATTCCCCAATCAAAAGTCGTGCGGGATACCGCTAAATCCTCAAGCCCTTGCTTTACAAAATTAATCATTTCATTGCGTCGGGACGCGGGCTGAATGAAGTCGGGATTTTCCTCAATAAATTTAAACCACTGGTCTTGGTACTTCGACATTTTGAAGAAATAGCTTTCCTCTTTCATTTTCTCCACCGGGCGATGGCAATCCGGGCAAAGCTCGCCCTCCTCCAGCTTCTTTTCCGGCCAGAAAGTCTCGCAGGGCACGCAATACCAGCCCTCATACTCGGCTTTATAGATATCGCCCTTATCGTAAATTCGCTGAAAAATCTCCTGTACTGCTTCGTGGTGACGCGGATCGCTGGTACGGATAAAATCACTATAGGAAACTCCCAGAATTTTCCACAAATCCTTAAAAGAGGCTACAATTTCGTCCACATAGGCCTGAGGAGTTTGCCCCATTTCAGCGGCTTTTCGCTGAATTTTCTGACCGTGCTCATCAGAGCCGGTAATAAAATAGGTATCAAAGCCGGACATTCGCTTATATCGTACAATTGTATCCGCAATGGTCGAGCAATAAGCATGACCGATATGCAGTTTATCACTGGGATAATAAATCGGGGTTGTCAAAAAAAAGGGTTTCTTCACATTTTTCGCCTCACTCTCAAAATATACCGCCTGCCAAAATTCGGCTTCATCCGCTAATTATAGCATATCTACCGAATTTCCCACTATGATTTTATCATACCCGGCTCCATAAAAATCTCAATATGCGGACACAAAAGAAAGGAAATCCCCCTTAAAAAGCGAATTTTAAATGAAAGTAAGGAGTAATTAAAGGTGAACTTTTTTGCCCGATGTCCTCATTGGCGCGATTGCTTTAATGGCAATGATGTATTGGATATTAGAATTATTTTTGAAATACATAACCTAGCAACAATCAATAAAAATGACCTAACACCAAAAGAATAAAAAAACTAGGGGGAACTCCGTGAAAAATGAATTGACATCACGAATCACAACCGAGCGAATCGGCAAGCGATTCATTATTACCATCAAAGCCCATCAGACCTTTGCGACTTTAGGGCTGATGCCGATTATTTTTATTGGCTGTGCCTTTTTTCTCGTATTCTACCTTGATAAAGCCACAGCGGAAATCCCCGACTGGCTACCACTCTTGCTAGTTGGCGCTCTGATTCTGATGGGAGTTCTCTTTCTTCGGCAATGGCTCTGGGAATATCGAGGCAAAGAAATTCTTTATTTCGACGCACTAACCAACCAATTTTCTTACACCAAAGAAGGAACTTTCTGGATTGTCAAAAACCGCACTTGGCCTATGAATACCCTCTCGGACATTCATATCAAAGGACGGGGCTTTCTGGAAGGAAATCTCAGGCTCGGTCTGCCGCCTTTTTGCACTCTGACCGGAAAAGCCGAAGGCAAAGGCTTCCGAATGGGCGACAGCCTGCCGATTGAAGATGGCTGGCGACTCTGGATGGAAGTCCGCAAAGAAGGCTTTTTGAAAGATAATCAACTGGACTCCACTATGATTATCCCTGAACTGGAAGAACGCCTGAATCTAAAGCCGAAAAAATAAGCAAAAGCCCTCAGAGAAATTCATCTGAGGGCTTTTTCATTTAGTCCAAATAATAAGATAATAAGCCTAGCAAAATCGGCTGATGAACCAGATAAATCCATAAAGAATAGCGACCGGGCCAAAAAAGGATTTTTGTGAATTTACTCTCTGGGGTTACAAAAGTAGCAAGCCCCTTCATTTGCCCGACAGCGACTCCAAACAAAAAAGGCGCCAGCCAAGGAATCAGCGGAAAATAATCTGCCATCCCCAAATGATACGCACCGCCGCCTATCGGCAAGAGCCACAATGGCAGCGAATCCACAACTTTTTGAAGAAATAAAACGACAATTCCCATCACTAAATTGATCTTACTAGATAATTTCAAAAAAAGAGCTCCGCTCAGTAAATATCCGCTTCCCAACAAATGAAGTACTCCGAAATAAATCCGCTGGCTTGGCAAATACCAAAGCATCGCTCCGGTAATTCCAAGAGCCATAACCCACAGAAAAATCCCCTGCCGAAGGACTCGGCGGCTCAAAGTCGAGCTATATCCTGCCAAAAAGATAAAAAGCCCCGCAAAAGTAACCCGAATCACCGGCCAGACCCCTTCAAAAAGTCCGACCTCATAGTGATAAAAGACCTCCAAATCATATAAGAAATGGTAAATAATCATCACAACGACCGATAAGGAGCGCAGACCATCCAGAAGCCAAATTCGGCTTTTCAAGCATAGCGCCCCCTTTCTCTACTCTTCCACAGTCCAGCTATAAACCTCACGGCGGGAAAGATTATATTCTTTCGCCACTTTCCTCGCCGCCTCTTTCTTAGACTCTCCGGCGGAGATTAATGCCCACAGCCGCTTTTCCGGTGGCTCAATCATCGCGGGTTCCTCAGTTTCTGCATCCCCGGTATTTCCGGCAATCAGCAGTACATATTCGCCCCGAGGCTCTACATTTTGAGCCTGTTCTAAAAGCTCTTTTAAAGTCCCCCGCTCAAAAGTCTCAAATTTCTTCGTCAATTCCCGTCCCCAAGCGGCTTGGCGATTGCCCAGAGCCTCCAAGCAAGCGACCAAGGTTTTCTTCAAGCGATGAGGCGCTTCATATAAAATCAGCGTGCACTCCAAAGCGCGAAGGTTTTGCAGTTCTTCCTTTTGCTTCTTTTCGGTTCGAGGCAAAAATCCGGCAAAATAAAAGGTTTCTGTGGGCAATCCGGAAGCAATCAGAGCCGTCAATCCAGCATTAGCTCCGGGCAAAGGCATCACAGTAATCCCCGCCTGAATCGCCTGCTGAGCCAAATGAACTCCCGGATCGGCAATGCCGGGCATCCCTGCATCACTTACCAAGCCAATCGTTTCGCCGGCCTCAAGCTTTACCAGAAGATCTTTGCCGGCAGTTTCTTTGGTATGTTCATCATAGCGAATCAAATTTCCTTTGATTTCAAAATGATTCAGTAATTGCCGAGTATGGCGGGTATCCTCGGCGGCAATCCAGTCCACTTCTTTAAGAGTGCGAATCCCCCGCAAAGTCATGTCTTCCAAATTGCCAATCGGGGTCGCAATCAGATAAAGAATCCCTTTTTTCTCCATTTTCGGCCTCCTAGGAAAAAACCGTCCGAAACTCGGACGGCTTTCAATTATTGTTTTTCTAGCTTGTTCCAGGAAAATTCCAAGATATTTTTAGTGTCCAAAAGCACCGTTGCCCGCTGCTCCTCTGCACGGAGATTAATCACTTTTCCGCTACCTTCCGGAGTTTTTACCAACATACCAATTTGAATCGAACCGGATTTTTGGGCTACATTCGAATTTGAAGCTCTTTTCTCCGCCCCAGTCACAGAATTTTGAGAATTACTACGGTTTTGCGAAAAACGATTGTGGTTATTCCGCTCCGGGCGGCGAGGTCGATTATTCACAAACTCCCGCGGATTTCCAGCCTCTTGGGGTGCCACTATTTTCTTCGCTTGATTTTCCGCATTTGGCTCTCCCTTTGCTATCAGCGGTCTTGCAGGTCTTTCATTTCTGGATCTTTCAGTACCCAAAATTTGCCTTTGCGGTCGATTTCCAGGTGTTTTTTCCGAAGGATTTGCACCGGAAAATTCTTCTCGCTTAGGCTCTTGTGGCCCACTCGGACGGTCATTACGCCGCGGGCGATCAGCAAAAGATTTCCCCTGAGGCCGAGCCTTATTCGGCAACACCTCTTGTTTTTTCGGCGCTCCCTGAGATGCCACCAATACCGCCTGTTCTCGCAAAGCTTCTACATCCTGATTTTCATCGCACTTGCAGTCTGTGCATTTCTTCGCCGGAATTGCCGACTCTTTTTTAGTTGGCTCTATCGGCAATTTTTGCGTTTCGGATTCCTGAGCGACTCTCTGCTTTCTTGCCTCATTAAAAGCGGCTTTCGCTTCCCGATTTCGCTCTTTATAGACCTCATTTTCATACTTTAAGCAACACATCAATCGGCTGCATACTCCGGAGATTTTAAGGGGATTTAGCGATAAATTCTGCTCTTTCGCCATCTTGATAGATACCGGCTCAAAATCTGCCAAAAAAGTCGCACAACAAAGCGGTCTGCCGCAGCAACCCAAGCCGCCGACCATCTTCGCTTTATCTCTGACACCGATTTGCCTGAGCTCAACTCGAGTGCGAAAAATTCCCGCCAAATCTTTCACCAGTTCCCGGAAATCAATCCGGCCATCCGCAATGAAAAAGAAGATTACTTTCGTTAGATCAAAGGCATATTCCGCATCAATGATTCGCATTTCCAGTTTATGTGCCGTAACCCGCTCAACTGCCTGAATAATCGCTTTACGAGCCCGCTCTTGGTTTTCCAAAGACCGCCGCTTATCGGCCTCAGTCGCTAAGCGAAGTACCTTACGCAAAGGCGGAGTAATTTTCTCTTCCGGCATTTCCATTGGAATTTGTGCCACAACGCCAACTTCTTGACCTCGTGCAGTATCAACAATGGCCAAGTCCTCAATCGCCAGCGCACACATGCCGGGATCAAAATAATATATCTTACCCGATGCTTTAAATCGGATTCCTACCACTAAAGGCATATTGATTCCCTACTCTTTCTGCATATAATAAATTTAGGCTACCCCCTTATTGTCTTTCAACTTGATTATACTTGTCAAGTTTTTGCGAAAACTGAATCCAAAGCCACTCCGTCCAAAGCCGCGGATTTCCATTTCGCTCCAAGGCCGCTTTCACCTTTTCTAATAGCTCCCATCCCTCTAATAGCACCGCTCCTTGCCAAATTGGACTGAGCTNTTTCAGCTCTTCAATTCGNTCTTGATGAATTAAGCCTACCGTATTTCCGGTCTCATCTANCACCAANAAATCCCGAAAAATCGAAAAACTTTCCTCCACGTGAGAAATCAACGGATGAGGCATCTTGTCTTTTTTCATCTTATCCAGCTCCGCCGCAACTCGCACAATATCGACACCATTCCAGCCGGGCAATGCCCCCAGCCAATTCAGCACTGCATCTCTAGGCGAATCCGCTTCCTCCATTGACTTTAAAGCAATCCCCAAAGAACCACCGGAAAGCCGAGCCAATAACAGTGCCTTCTCCGGCTCAATTCCCTGCTTTTCTTCCAACCACTTCGCCATCAAAGGCTCCAAAAGCGGTAAAACGCGCCAGGCCTGAGAGCGAGAACGAATCGTTAAGAGAAGTTCTTCTTCATTGCGAGCTTCCAAGATAAAAAGTGTCCCTGGTGGCGGCTCTTCAATTGATTTCAGCAGACTATTCGCCGCTTCTGCCGTGAAAGCCGCCGCCTCGGGAAAATAAATGACCCGTCGGGAGCTGATATTTGCGCTCATACTGAGGATTCGCCCCACCTGCCGTGCCGCCTCAATTCCGATATTTCGGCTACCTTCCTCCCGGCCAATCACAATATAATCCGGATGATTTTGATGAAGCCGCAAAAGGCAAGCCTGGCACTCACCGCAAGCCCCCTCCTCAGTCGGCGAAAGACACAACCAATGAGCCGCCAAAAGCGTTGCAACCAAGCTTTTCCCGACCCCTTCACCGCCCCATAGAAAAATACTATGAGCCAGAGTTTCCTCGCCAATCGCCCGTTTAAAAGCCTCTACAGTCTGAGCTTGCCCTAAAAGTTCACTCCACCCCAACTCATTCGCCTCCTAAGTGCGTCCTCGCATATCGTTCAAAAATTTCAATAATCTGCCAACGAATTCTGCCGACCGAGTCCAAAGCATTGATTTTGTGGATTCGCTCCGGCTCCAACGCCGCCAATTCAAGAAAGCCGCTCCGTACTCGCTCTTGAAATCCATCCTTTTCCAATTCCATTCGATCCAGTACTCGTCGCCGAGAACGTCGCTCCTCCAACGCCATCGAGTCTGCATCCAACAAAAAAGTCAAATCCGGCATCAAGCCACCGGTCGCAAAATGATTGAGTTTTCTCATCTCGTCCATCCCAAGCCCCCGAGCAATCCCCTGATAAGCCAAAGTAGAATCGCAAAATCGATCGCAAACCACAATTTTTCCGGCTTCCAAAGCCGGACGAATCACCTCATCCACATGCTGAGCTCGGCTTGCCAAATATAAAAGTGTCTCCGCCCGCTCATCCACTTTGCCGCTATTCGGGTCAAGCACAGCTTGGCGAATTCGATCTCCCAGCGCTGTTCCACCGGGCTCACGAGTCAATATAAAACTCCGCCCCTCTTCTTCCAGATAAGCAGTAAACTTTTTAATTTGCGTACTTTTACCGGCTCCATCGCCGCCCTCAAAGGTAACAAAAATGCCCTTCATCTCTTAGCCTCCACAATTTGAATCCTCTCAAGGCTTCCATCCAGAGGTCCGGAAATTTGAAGTCCGGCCTCTAGCCCTGTTTTTATTTGCCCAATCTGCTCTGCTGTGATCACCTCGCCGGGCCACATCAAAGGAATCCCCGGCGGATAAAAAGATACCGGCTCTCCGGCGATTTACCAATGCTCGCCCCAAGGGATACGCTTTTCTTTCCTGCAAAAAATACCTGCCGTGGAGTCAGTACAACTTCACTCACCGGCGGCACTTCAATAGTTATTGCCTTCTTGCTCCTTTGCCCTGAATGAGCCGCCGCCAAATCCTGCAATGCCGCCAACAGCGCTGCTACCTCCGACTCACCATCGCTATAAGTCAGCAAAAACAAAACATTATTTATATCCGCCAGCTCCGGCTGAATCCATCGCTGCTCCCGAAGCCACATCGCCGCCTCAGCGCCACTCAACCCTAGCCCGCTCATATCTACCGTAATCTTGCAAGGATCCAATCTTCCGCCCTCAATATCCGATGAACTCAAACAAGCCAATCCGGGAATTTTCTGAATATCAGCCCTCAAACGCTCCGCAAGCCCGCAAATCTTTACCCACTCTGCACTGCCTGCAGTAGCTAATTGTCGCCGCGCCCCATCCAATGAAGCCAACAGCGGATAATTCGGACTACTGGTCTGCAAAGCCAGAAAAGCCTGCTCAATTTTCTCGGGCAGCACCCGCTTCCCTTGAATATGAAGCCACGACGCTCCGGTAAAAGCGCCCAAAAGCTTATGCGCACTTTGAGCCACTCCATCGGCACCGGCGGAAATTCCATCGAGCAACGGGTTTTCTAAAAAACGTAAATGCGCCCCATGAGCCTCATCTACAAGCACCGTCAGACCCCGCTGATGAGCTAATTCCACCAATTTTTCCAATTCGCCAATCATCCCATAATAGGTCGGCGACACCAAAATAAGCCCCTTCGCATCCGGATGAAGCTCCAAAGCACGCTCCAACACCTCAATAGAAATCCCATGAGAAATCTGCCAATCCTCATCATATTGAGGAGACAAAAACACCGGCTTCGCCCCACAAAGCACCAAACCGCCCCAAAGAGAACGATGAGCATTTCGCGGCAAAAGCACCTTATCCCCTTCCTGAAAAGAAGCCAACATCAAAACCTGCAAAGCTCCGGTCGTACCAATCGCTGAAAAATAACTGCGCTCTGCCCCATAAAGCTCTGCTAAAAGCCCCTGAGCCTCCCGAATACAAGACACCGGATGAAACGGATCATCCAGCTCATCTCCCATCAAAGACACATCCGCTCTCGCAAACTGCTCCAAAAGCCGCGCCAAATCAGCATCCAAACCCTTACCCTGCTTATGACCCGGAGTATGAAACGACCACAAAGGAAGCCCCTGATAGCCCAACAACCGCTCCAAAAGCGGCGCCCACCATTGCCCCATCTCAAAAACGCCCCCCTCGCATCCACTCCCTTACTATCTTACCACGCAACAAAGAGTTATGTCATTTTTAAATCAATTTGATAAAAAAAAGAACCTCTAAAAAGAAGTTCTTTCTTATATTCATTACTCCACCAAAATTGCCTTCAGCACTTCAAATCCGTTGAATGTGGTTGCGGAGGCGTAGGTGTAGGCGCCGGCGTTGTCAAAGAGGAGGAGGTCGCCGTATCCAAGTTTAGGGAGTTGATAGTCGTCCACTAATATATCAATGGAGTCGCAGCTGGGGCCGGCGAGGCAGGAGACTACTTTTTTGCCTTCTTTTTCTAATCTAGGCTCGCAGTCCCAGTGGTCGAAGAATTTTGCGGTAAAAGCACCGTAAATTCCCTCATCCAGAGTATAAAAGGGATTGCCACGGCGCTCGGTGATGCCGATGACAGAAGTGATTATCGTGCCGGCTTCGCCGCAAATATAGCGCCCCGGTTCAGCCCAAATCTCGGTTTCCGGAAAATGCTTATCCAGGCCTTCCTTAATTTCTTCTAAAAATTGCTCAATACATGGAATATAACTATTTTTCTGAATCGGGAAGCCACCGCCGATATCTAAAATATGGAAATGAATTCCTTCTTCGGCGGCTTGGTCAAATAAATCCCGACAAACCGCAAGTGCATTGAGGTGCCCTTGGGTCGAGATCGATTGACTGCCTACATGAAAGCAGAGCCCCGCCATATCAAGTCCGGCAGCTTTCGCTTTACGCCAAAGCTCCGGTGCTTTTTCCGGTGTAGTGCCGAATTTGCTATTCAAATCCACCAATGCATCCGGGTTATTAATCTGAATCCGAAGGAGCACTTTCGCTCCCGGCATCGCTTTCGCCATTTTTTCAATTTCAAATTCTGAGTCAAAAGTCATCGTACTCACTTTACAATCTTTCGCAGCTTGAAGCCCTTTCAGCGTCTTTACCGGATTGGCATATACCATCCGATCGCCGCTCACTCCATAGCTTGCCAGTTGCCTCATCTCGCCAGCGGAAGCCACATCAAAACATATGCCTTGCTCAGCTAAATGCCTCGCCACTTCTTCAAAAGGATTGGCCTTCAAGGCGTAAAAAATTTTTACCCTCGGAAGGTGCTTTTTAAATAGCGCCACCTTTTTATCTAGGCTCCCCTTCGACATTACCATCAGCGGCGTACCATGCACCTTGGCCAGCTCTTTCGCCTTATCGAAAGTCAGTACCCTATTTTCATTCACTTATCATTCCTCCTTAAAATATTAGAATGATTACATTGTAACAAAATCACTCCGAATTACAATAAAAAATTCCGCACTTTTTCAGCAATTTTTCCATAGCCTCATGACAAAAGCCGCTTCCTTGACGTATCAAAGAAACGGCTTTTTAATTTCACTAATTCTTAATTTTCCCTCAACCTGATTAACCCTCCGGCACAAATATCTCCAGACCGGCAGATCCGCTATCTTCGTAGCGTGGTCTCTCTCTTTGCGGTAGAGCCACTCCAAAATTTGCCATTATAGCTCCTTCAGCATGAACTCTGGTAAATACCGGATTTTCGGTTTTAATACTCGCCCCTCGTGGCAAACTGCGACGATCCAATTTTACGATTACCGTCGTACCTATCGCTTGGGGCCTGATATAAAATGAGTAGTAGCCTTCCACATCTGTCGTGATCACCTCGCCGGTGGATGTGGCAACTTTTGCGCCGCCGATACCTTCTTCGCCCTCATCATATTGACCGTTTCCATTGATGTCGTGATACACTCGGCCATACACATTGATTGCGCGATCTCGAGCCGAAAAGGCTCCGACGCCGGAAACCATGCCAAACACAAAGGCCAGGCAAAGCCCTAAAGTCATCCCAATCATTGTTTTTTTCATCTTACTCACCTCTTATACCCCAATTTTCTCATTACCTGAGAATTTCACTCCGAGCCCCTCGCCTTATCATACTCCCAGACCTTGCCGAGTAATTTTTTCATCGGGTCTTCCAGCTCCGGCGACAGTCGCTGCCAACCGGTGAAGCTAGGCGATGTCAGCACCCCGGTCGGACTAAAATAGCGGGATTTGAGCACCCGATAGCGGACAATCCCCGCCCGATCAGTCTCCGCAGCCATTTCATATTCAAGAAATCGATCCGGCTCCATGGTTTCTTGGCGAATCCAAAAATTTACCCCATAAGATTCATTCTTCCCATGATCTCTCAAATTCGTCGAAAAATTTTCCTCATCCAAATAAATGGTTTTTTCTCCGTCCACATAAAGAGGAATCCAATTCGGAGTAGCCGCTTGAATCAGACCTGCCACCAAGCAAAAAGCCAAAGCCAGCAAAATCGTCCGCCAACTCCTCACTAAGATTCCCCCTTTCATATCTCGGATACTTTCATTATATCCTTGATATTTTGAATATGACCAGAGAAAATTATCAATCGTCACAAATATTTTAAATTTAACCGATTATTTTTTTGGTTTAGATTCCAAAATCAGCTTCAAAGTATCCCCCTCTTTACGAAGTACATAAGCCACATCTTGAATACCCCGCCGGAAAAAATCAAGCTTCATCTCCATCAAAAGGCGCTCCATCTCACGACGCACCGATTCCGGTAAATGAGATTCGATTCTTTCTTCCTGAGGCTTTTTCTTTGCCTTTGCAGTCGAGCTAAAAGTCGCTTCCGGAATTTCCGGCTCTTGCCAGCCCTCAAACATCTCCGCATCACTACGGTTTTTTGTGATTTTCGTCATGGGAACACCTCCCGAAAATTAATTAAGTTCCCCGGTCATTTCCAACTCTTCTTCAGCGTTTCGAAGTTCTTCCCGAATCTGAATCATCCCCGGCACTTCCTGCACCAAAAGCACTTTAATGCCCAGAGATTTCGCCGCCGTTTCCAGCCACTCCAGAAGCCCCGGTCGTTTTACCGCAATACGAGCCGGAAACTCGTCGGTTTTTCCGAATTCCTGCAAAAGAAACTTCTTGCCCTCTTTCATGCCTTCCGGCTCATAGCTGATTTCCATTCCCAAAGGTGTACCGGTTCCTCGGTCAGTCACCGCCCAAATAAAGGGCAATCTAATCCCTTCCTTGGTCTGCTGAGGCAGGCTCGGCCAGTAAAATCCGTCTAACTCCCAACTTGCACTGCCCACTTCTTTTTTCAGCTTTTCTTGCTCTTTTTTAGTAAAGGAAAGAGCTTTCCAAGGCTCCACCACCGGCGGGAATTCATAGGTATTTTTCCAGGTTCTGCCGCTCGGAGTCCGCACCAAATAGCGGCAATCCGCTTCGGTATTACCCAGCACCGCTTTTTTCTTGTCTTTTTTTACAGCTTCCACCACTGCCAAGACCTGTTTTAGTATCACTACAATCAGTGCTGCCTGCTCCTCTTGAAGCTCTGTTTCAGCTCGCCCGCTGGCAAATACATTGAACACCGGCCAAGAAGTCTTGCCCTTACAAGCAATTTCGCTCTCTTTAATCCGCTCATAGCCTTTTTTATCAATTTCCTTGCGGCTTACAAATTGAAGTTGAAAGCCCTGCTGAGCCCAAAGCATATGGAGCATATCCACTTGGTCTTGAGCGATTCGTTGATAAAATTCCAGCCCCGCCGCACCTTGATAAGCAGTCAGGCCTTTAAATACATTCTCATCTTTACCGGACTCAGCAAAAGCACAAAAATGGATTTCCCCCTCTTTCTCTGCCTGAATCCCGAATAAATCCTTCGGAGTCAATGCTTTCCAAGGATTTGCATCCCTAAGAGCCGCCGCCGCCTGATAAAGTTCATTCCAAACATTACTGCCTTTTTTCATCGGAAAGTCCCTCCTTAATGCGCCGCGCCGCAGCATTTTTTATATTTTTTCCCACTTCCGCAGGAGCAAGGCTCATTTCGACCGGGCGTTTTTTCTGCCAACACCGTATCAATAAAATTACCGGTTCGACGCGCCTGATAACGCTTATAAAATTTCTCCATAGCCTTACGATCATTCAAATCGATTTCTTCTTGCAGCGCCTCGATGATAACTGATTTATGAGGTTTCCACAATGTCGGGTCAATCATTCGGCGATGAGCCAATGGCGCAATCTCTTTGAGCCTCGGCACGACCTCTTTATGGGTCATCATTTTTTCCCGAAGTCCGTACTCGAAAAAAGCCCCCATGATTTCTACCGTATGCTTTAAGGCTTCCACATCCACTACAAATTCTCGCGGCATCCCCTCAAGGAGTACCCAAGTAATCGTGTCCGCATCCCACTCTTCAATGCTTTTGCCCCGCTCGCCTTGAGCAATCGATGAAAACCCGTGAAGAACCGGATAAACCCATATAGCGGCTTCCTCACTGAGTTTTTTGTACTCTTTCGATTTCTCGAATTCGTCCGTCCATTGACGGCTCTGCGCTTCAATCTCGCCTTGCACTACTTCCCAGCTTTTTTCTTCTGCCATTGTTTCCTCTCCTTACTTTTTTGTTATCGTTTTTTTTATTTTCTCTCCTCAGCCACCGCAGTCAATGCGATTCCACCCCGCGCTTTTTGCGCTACTGTCACCTTGCAATATTTCGGCTCACAAGCCGCCATGATATCTCCGGCAATTTTCGCCGCCAGTGCTTCACAAAAAGCGGTTTCTTCCCGAAAACTCCACAAATAAAGCTTCAAACTCTTACTTTCAATGCACTTTTGCTCCGGCACATACTCAATAGTTACCTCAGAAAAATCCGGTTGCCTCGTCACCGGACAATGACTGGTAAATTCATCAGTCGTAAAAGTGATTGAAGTCACGCCGCTCGGCGCCGGAAAAGTTTCCAGATTTCGGCTCGGCCCGTCCGTCCGCTGCCCCAACGCCTGAAAGTCATATTGGTTTTTCATTTTTCCCTCTCCTTTTAGCGAAAGCTTAGCAATTTATGAAGCTGGATTCCCAGCCGTATATTCAATCTTGGATTTTCAAGCACCCAGGCCATTGCCTTCCGAGCGCTTGCTTCCTTGCCCCCTTCGATTTGCAAGTAAATCCGTCCTTCCGGCACCTCTTCAAAAGCAATATCCTCTAAGGCCAGCCTTTCATCTACCACATATTTAAGCTCATCAGCTCGGCAGGCAATCCGGTAGCCGCTTTCCGGCTTCGGCGATACCGCCACCCAGTCAAGCTGCCAATCCGCCGGAATCTCCCGACTGCCATTGGTCTCAATCGCCACCTCATGCCCCCGACTTTTCAGCGCCCCAATCAAAGGCCCCAAGTCTTGTAGCGTCGGCTCGCCACCGGTCAAAATGACCCGCCTACAAGGAATCTCCTTGAGGATTTCTTCCATCTCCACCAAAGGAATCCCTTCTTGCCAAGATTCTTTGGTATCACACCACTCGCAGCGCAAATTGCAGCCTCCAAAACGGATGAAATAAGCCGGAGTTCCTAAATAAGCCCCTTCCCCCTGCAAGCTATAAAAAGACTCGATTACCGGATACCTCATTCGGCGCTCACCTCGGCATAGCTATCCGGGGATTCCCAAAGCCGAATCCGTACCAGCTCGACCCCGGAGCCTTCCAGAGCTGAACTCAGCACATCAAAAAAATGATTGACCATATTTTCTGCCGTCGGGCGATAAGGCAAAAGGTCATTTAAGCATTGATGATCCAGAGGGTCTACCACCAATTTGCTGACCATTTCTTTTAAATCGCTGAAATCAATGACCATGCCCTCACTGGAACCTGCAGCAAGCAAGCCATCCCGCCCTACAGTCACCTCAAGCTGATAGGTATGACCGTGAAGATTTTGGCATTTCCCCTGATGCCCCGGCAAATAATGAGCCGCATCAAAAGAAAAGCGCCGGGTTACTGTTATTTTCCTCGTCATTTGCCCGCTCCTTTTTCCGCTAAATATTCTTCCAGACCCCGCCGCCGCAAGTGGCAAGCGGGACAATTTCCACAACCATCGCCGATGATACCATTATAGCAAGTCAAAGTCTCGGTGCGAATCTCATTTAGCACACCCAGTTCATCAGCCAGCGCCCAAGTTTCTTTTTTATCCAGCCACATCAAAGGGGTATGAATCACAAAAGCCTCATCTAAGGCTCGATTGAGTGCTAAATTCGCCGACTTGATAAATTCATCCCGGCAATCCGGGTAGCCACTGAAATCAGTCTCGCAAACTCCGGTCACCAAATGCCGAATTCCTTTGCCATAAGCCATTACCCCGGCAAAGGACAAGAACAGCAGATTTCTGCCGGGTACAAAAGTCGAAGGGATTTCCCCTTCTTTTACTATCTCCGGCACTTCTTGATCCGAGCGAGTCAAAGACGATGGCGCCAACTGATTTAAAAGAGACATATCCAGTAGTGTCCAAGACACTCCTAATTTTTCAGCAATTTCCCTAGCCCGCTCGATTTCCGCCTCATGGCGCTGCCCATAGGCGAAAGTCACCGCCTCCACCGACTGAAACCGCTCTAAAGCCCAATAAAGGCAAGTTGTGCTATCCTGACCGCCGCTAAAGACGACCAAAGCCCGCTCATTTTTTAAAGACATTCTCGCTCCCCCTATCGCCGCAAATCCTCTTCCTGAAAAGCGTAGGCATTATGGCTGTGAATTGATTCAAAATTCTCACACTCTGCTTGAAACCAGGTAATCCCCGGCTCAGCCCGCAAAGCCAAAACCACATCTCTTACCATATCCTCAACGAATTTCGGGTTTTCATAAGCCCGCTCGGTGACTGCCTTCTCATCTTCTCGCTTTAATATCGGATACACCGGACAACTCGCCTGAGCTTCCAGCAGAGCCACTAAATCCTCAATCCAGAAATACCGTGCCTGATGGTCATAGCGGAGCCGCACCCTAATCTCGCTTCGTTGATTGTGAGCCCCATACTCTGAAATCTCCTTGCTACACGGACACAGAGATGTCACCGGCACCGCCACTTGAAGGAGAAAATCTTCGCCCCCTGAGTCCAGCGTCCCCTCGAAGCGGCAATGAATCCCCAGGAGACTCTTACTTTTACTAATCGGCGCTTCTTTCGAGATAAAATACTCAAAATCCATTTCAAAATGAGCGGTCTCCGCCTGCAACCGCTGCCTCATCTCACCAAGAATTTCACTAACCGAACGACTTGACATCACCCGATCACTCCAACTCATGTGAGTGCCCTTATATTCATGGGGAAGGTCGACAGTCATTCGAATCGTCGCCAATACCGACTGAAAGCCGCCGTCTTGGGTCTCAATCTTCACAGGCAGGCGAATCTGGCTCACCCCGACCCGCTGAATCGGAATCCCTCGGTGATCCAGCTTTCCTTGCACATCTTCCATCGACTTCCCCTCCTTTTTTTATCCTAAAAATCTGGACTTTTAATTATACCATATTACAGGCATTTTTTTAACGCTCCTACGACCCTCTTTCTTTGTCCGCTATTTTCATAAACTCCCCAAGCTACCAACACCATAAAAGTCCGCCGCTTTCTTTATGAATTTTTTCGGAGCATTCGAAGACTGTTTAAAGTCACCAAAAAAGTCGCTCCCACGTCGGAGAGAATCGCCAACCACAAGGTCAGTACCCCAAAGAATGCCGCTCCAATCGCCAGCATCTTCAGCCCAATCGCAATCGTAATATTTTGCTTGATGACTTTCAAAGTTTCTCGACTTAACCGAATCAAAAAGGGTAATTTCTGCAAACTTCCATCCATCATTACCACGTCCGCAGTCTCAATGGCAGTATCAGTTCCGCTTCCGACTGCAATTCCCAGACTGGAAGCCGCCAAAGCCGGGGAATCATTGATACCATCGCCGACCATGCCAACCGAAGGAACTTCTTTTTGCAGCTCTTCAATCATCGTCAATTTTTCATCCGGCAGTAAATGAGCCCGCACTCGCCAGATTCCCGCTTCCGCCGCCAAAGCATCTGCGGTCTCTTGCCGATCCCCGGTCAAAAGAACCGTTTCAATATAAAGCTCTTCCAGCTCTTTCATAATTCCGGGGATTTCCGGCTTCAAAGGATCTGCCACTTCCACCAGCCCCAAAAGTTTTCCGTCTTCTGCCAGCCAAATTGGTGTTGCCTCCGGTGGTACTTCGATACCTGTCGGTTTATCAATCTTCAATTCTTCAAACCAATCATCATTTCCGGCTTGCAGTTTTCGGCCATTCAAAAGTCCTTCCAACCCTCGCCCCGGCACAGCAGTGACATTTTGAGCCTCATCAAAAGAAAGCTTTCTTTTTGCCGCTTCTTTGAGTATTGCTTTACTCAAAGGATGTTCCGACATTTTTTCCAAACTCGCAAGCTTGCTTAATAGCTCATCCTCAGAACTGCCGTCCAACGACACGACCTGAATAACTTCCGGCTCCCCTTTAGTAATCGTACCGGTTTTATCAAAAGCCAATATATTAAGCCCCGCCGCGGCTTCCAGAAATGCCCCCGCCTTTATAAGTACCCCATTCCTTGCTCCGGTTGTTACTGCACTGATAATAGCCACCGGTGTAGAAATTACTAAGGCGCAAGGACAAGACACCACCAGAAGTGCCAGAGCCTGGTAGAGTGATTCATTCCAAGAACTGCCAAAAAATACCGGCGGTACAACCGCAATCAATGCCGCAATAATCAGCACAAGAGGTGTATACTTCGCCGCAAACCGTTCTACTAATTGCTCCACCGGTGCCCGCTCCGACTGAGCCTGAGCCACCAAACGAATAATTCGAGAAAGGGTCGTATCCCCGGCG
>JGI994J12354_10002149_pt1 | contig 19497 bp, 20 predicted proteins | sample IntmicLarv3ML3BL_FD_12354 | JGI IMG/M metagenome (IMG submission 12354)
GTGGTAACATATATGGCTTATGGTGTAAAACATCAATTAAAAAGATTCTAATGAACGGTTTATATACAGGAGATATGATTCAAAACAAAAGAAGTAGGGTTAATTACAAATACAGAAAAATAGTAACAAATCCCAAAAATCAATGGATTATAGTTGAAGATACACATGAAGCACTTATTGATAAAGAAACATTTAACAACGTGCAAAAATTATTGCCAAAGCAAAAACAAAGAGATGATAAGAAGCACGAGGAATTATTAGATGGCTTGTTAAGATGTTATGAATGTGGTCATAATATAAGTATAAAAGCTAGGCGAAAGAATGGCAAAGCAACTACCGTTTGTAATTATTATCGTAAGTATCCTGCCAAAAATAATTTGTGTTCAAGCCATGGTATTGATTATGATACTTTGGAAGATGGTATAATAAACAATTTAAGAAAAATAATAAGACTTTTAAATGAAACAAAAATATCTAAAACAGTATCCCAAAAACACAGTTCAGTAGATACAGTTGAGGAAATACAAAAAACTGTTAATAATTTTAAAAAAACTATTGAAATAACAAAAGAAAATTTAGATAAAATGTATATTGATAAATTAAATAATAAAGTAACAGAAGAAATGTTTGAAAGGGTAAATGAAAAATTACTAAAGGAAATCGAAACGAAAGAAAGCTTACTAAAAGAACGTTCAGATTATTTAAACAATCTCAAAAATGAATCAAATGACTTAAATTTGCTCAATAAAACAATAAAAGAATTCCTAAAATTTAAAAAACCGAATAGAAATTTAATACTACAATTAATAAAATATATTTCTATTTCTGAAGATGGAAATATTGATATTCATTTCAACTTTAAAGAGTTGCAAATTATTAATGCTGACTGTGTTACAAAATGAAGTTAACCTGAGGGAATTGTCACATTCATGAGTGCATATAAAGATATTGGATTAGGCATTAGTCTAGCAATAGCAATTACACTTCACAACATTCCCGAGGGTATAACAATTGCAGTTCCCATATACTATGCAACAAATAAAAAGAGTAGGGCGATTTTTCATACATTCATCTCAGGAATTGCTGAACCATTAGGAGCAATAATAGCATACTTATTTCTTCATCAATACATAACAGATATATTTATTAGTATCACATTAGTGTTCGTTGCAGGAATCATGATAACATTAGCAATTCAAGAGCTTCTGCCTCAAGCAATAAAATATAAGCAAGAAAAGTGGTTAACAATAGGTTTAACACTAGGTGCAATAATAACAATTATTAACCACTACATACTATAAAAAACTAACTCTTGTGTTATAATAATGGGCAAGAAAAGAAGTGATTACAGTATGAAATTAAAAGAAACAAAGAACATTGACAAAAGTAATAGAGAAGTAGTATCAATAAAAGAGTATGTCAAAGAAAATTTTCAATTTCTAAGCATATATTGTATAATTTTATTTGGAATACTACAATTAAATAGTTTTTTAGAAATTATCATATACCAACACATTTATAACATCAACAAAAGCCATTTAATCATGCAAAACAACAGCATATATGACTACTTAATATATATAGTATTTATTATAGTAGCCTATGCTATAACAAATAAAATTGCAAATGTTTTTAACAAAATTGATAATAAAATTAAATATAAAATTTTAAAAATTATATTAAAAAATATTATTCTATTAATAATGAGCTGCATAATATCAATCATATATTTAAATATTCAAACAGAAGCAAATATTATAATTGGAACAATAGTATCCTATATCACTATTAGTTGTATAATATTCTTCAGCAAATCAAAAAAACATAAAATTTTCGATGAAAAAATCGAAAAAATCACAACAGAAATTACAGGTGACAATCCCATAAACATATTATTAGTAGGCATCCTTATATTTATTTTTTCAGTAACATTACTTATTTCATTTACAAATTACATCAATATAAGTAATACTAAAAACTATTCTACAATTGATGATAGTAGAGTGGTAATCTATTCCACTAATAGCTACTATATTGTATCACCTCACAAAATAGATGAAAATAACATCATAATAATAGATGCAACAAGACAAACTAAAATAAATAACAATAATATAACCATAACAAATAAAAGGTTTAGTGACTCAAAAATAAACAAATAACAAAGAGAATGGATACAGAAGCAAAGCTGAATTATTCTTTTTTCCAATATTTTAGTTAACATAATATATATTATCCGTTGTTTTAAAGTGCATGAAATTTATTATGTAAATAAGGATTATTCATTAATATAATAATCATCACTACAACTCAATTATCAAACACCATTCAAAGATTAGATAAAATTATCATCACTCAACTCATATGTCCTCTTATAACAATCGGCATAATAAAAAATAGACCTAGACCCATCTTGATTCACTACACAGATTGATAAAATTATATTAAAAAACACCTAACATACATTTCAGGTTTAAAATTTTTTTTATATTTCAAAACCACTTTCATATGAAAATAAAAAATTTCAAACAAAGTAAATATATTTGTAATTAAAACTCATCACTTCTACAAAATAAAAAAATTTTAATAAATCCAAATTAATAATTATCTCCTTTCCCCCTCTTCTCTTCTAATAGATAAGTGTTTTACATTTTATTGTCACACGAAAAAACTGCATTAATTATGCAGCTCTATCAAAACTAAAATCATTTCTTTGTGGTCTATTTTTATTCTTTTCAGCTTTTCTTGCATCTCTACAAGGTTTGCATCTTTCAGGTTCTTTAAAACCACGTTCATTAAAGAATTCTTGTTCTCCAGCAGTAAAAACAAATTGTTCTCCACATTCTTTACAAGTTAAGTTTTTGTCTTCCATTTCTAATTCCTCCTTCTTTAGGACTAACGTTTATTTCTTTGTTCCTAGAAAAAGGGTTCAAAATAAATATTAAATTCCATAAGTATTATATCATACTTTTATAAAAAAGCAATGACCATTATATTATATGCAAATATTACATGATTTTATCAGCAAAAACGAAAGTTTAGACTTTTCTTGATTGAATTTCTGCAATTTTTTCAAATACCTCAGCAGCATTCGTTTCATTAATTTCAGTATAGTTCAACTCTTTTAATGCTTGAATTTTAATCGTATTAAGTTGCTGAGTACGAGACAATTTTTCTTCATTTTTTTGTTCAATTTCTTGAACAAAACGCTTATGACTCTCAGCTAGCTTACTTCTACTCGCTCCACCATTATTATAAAGCGTCAAAGCAGAATACAAAATTCCCTCAAAAATAAATTGCTTATCTTCTTGAAATTTAAAATCCATTGGTTCAGTAAATCCCATTGTCTTAGATATATAACCGAAAATAAATCTGATTTCTGGGATATTATCCAATGATTGTAGTAAATGATACAAATAAGTTATTGTATGGAAATTTTCACGTCGATCATCCTCTTGTAATTTTTCTTTCAAAATATAAGTAATATCTGCAATCAAAGATTGATCCTCTTTTTTCAAACCTTTTAAATCAAAAAATGTATCAATATCATTTGCACTTTTAACACCTTGATTTAAACGAGACTCAACCATCATCAAATAATCAGTAGTAATTTTTATTCCACTAACTGTATCATCATCGCCATTTTCAATATCCAAAAGCTTAAATAACAGTAGCTTCTTTTCCTTTGGCCATTTATTTAAATCATCAAGTTCTAAATAATTATACACCATTTGTCTTGAAACTCCTAAATATTTTGCAAGCCTAACTTTTGATATTCCCAATTCTTGTAATAGTTCATTTAATCTATTCATTTCTACTTCCTCCTTGAATTTTACATTTTAATTATATCCACTTAACACATACATGTCAAGTGTAAAGTACATCAGAAATTTTTTCCCTATTTATCATTACAAATATTGTATTGTCTCATCATTTTTTCTGATTTCCTTGATAATTCCACTACCCAAACATTCTTCTCCAAGGTACAAAACACAAGCCTGGCCAGGTGTAACTGCTTTAGCACGGCCAATATATTTAACACTAATTTCATCATTCTCTAAATATTTTAGCTCAACTGGATGATCTTCTCCACGATATCTGAATTTAGCTGTACAAAAAACTGGTTTTGTTTCACTTATAAAGTTTATATTATTAATTACACATTCATCTGAATACAAATATTCATTATCATCACCAAATGCAACATACAAAATGTTTTTCTCAACATTTTTACCACAAACATAATGTCTATCATGGTTACCATTTATCCCAACATTTCGCCTTTGACCAATAGTATAGTTCATTAACCCACTGTGTTTTCCAATAACCTCATTAGTATCAACATTAACAATGTCTCCTGGGTTCTCTTTCAAGTAATTATGCACAAATTCTTGATAATGACGCTCTCCAATAAAACAAATTCCAGTTGAATCCTTTTTATCTTTTGTTCCCAAATTCATATCGTGAGCAATCCGCCTCACTTCTTCCTTGGTTAAATGTCCAACAGGAAACAAAACATCTTTCAATTGATTTGGAGAAACTTGTGCCAAAAAATATGTTTGATCCTTGTTATTATCTACTCCACGCATCAATCTATTACCAATAATTCTAGCATAATGACCTGTTGCGATTTTATCAGCACCCAACTTTAATGCTTCTTTAATAAACAAATCAAACTTAATATATTTATTACACATCAAATCCGGATTAGGTGTTCTACCGAGTTTTAATTCATCTAAAAAGTATGTAAAAACATAATCCCAATATTCTTTAATAAAGTCAACTCTATGAAGCTTTATACCCAATTGATTACATACAATAAGTGCATCATTATAATCAGCTTCTTGTGGGCAAATATCTTCTTTACCATATGTCGGATTTCCCTCAATATCATTATTGATAGTGCTATCCCAATTTCGCATAAAAAGACCTATTACTTCATAACCCTCTTTTTGCAGCAAATAAGCCGCAACTGAAGAATCAACTCCACCACTCATTCCAACAACAACCTTTTCCATTGATAATCACATCCACATTTATTATAACAAATTCTTCATATTTAATGAAGTTTTATTTCTAAACAAGCAAGAAGATAAAAAACTTTATAATACTTGTACCAAATAAATATAATATTAAGTCATTTAAAAGCACAAATCCAACAATTAGAATTAAAAACTTTATATTTACCAGTAGCAATCTTTTAATAGTTTTATCCCGTTTGAAAAAAATGCTACCAATTATATTTCTACTAACATCAAAAATTTTAACATTAAAGATCAACAATAAAATCAAAAAAACTGATTTACATATAACATTAAATATTAAACCAAATAATAAACCACTAAATTTAAAAGATGCATTAAATACAGCCAGCGAAAAACCAATACTCAAACTTTCATAAAACAGATAAATTATTGCTGCTGGAAAACCAATTATTAAAAATGAAAGTACGAATAACATAGTAACTGCTATTAAATGAAAGAAAATTCCATTTATCCGCTTGATTTCTAGATTAGTAATGAAAAAATTCATATTACTACCAATATTTTCCTTATTAATATCTCCTTGTTTATAATAAAAAACAATACCCACAACCAACCCAATAATTACAATACATAATAAAAATTGGATTATTTTTTTTCGTTTAACAATGCTTGCCCATATTTTATTCATGTATCTCACCTAATAAAATATATTTACTAAACCATTTTTTTATGATAAATTATTAATAGAAATTTGTAGGTGAATGAAATGAAAAAAAAGACAATCAAACGTATTACTTGGGCACTACTGCTTATAATGGTTTTAAGTGTTCTACTGAGTATATTTGGATATTTCCTATAAAATATCATCTAAAAAGGCCTCATGGCCTTTTATTTTTTTGTATAAATTCGATTCTGTGAACTTAAAGTATTCTTCCCTATCTTAAATGTTCGACAAACACTTCCCTCACTACGATTTTCATCACAATCAAAAATCAGTCTATTAAACGATATTTTATAATCACCATATTCAAATTCATTTTTTTCTATTCCCTCTGATCTAAATATAAGTTCTCTAATATTATTTTCCTCTATTATAAAACTAACATCATACTCAACACCATCAATAATAGAAATATTTTGATAAACACCAATTATTTGCTTTCTCACTTTATTGTTATAAATAGTTATTCCACAAATTCCAATTAATACCAAAGTAAAAAGTATTAACAAAATTTTCAAAAATTTTCTTTTCAAGATTATTCCGCCATTCTCAGTGCAATAATTTCATTAACTTCATTTTCACTATAAGTAATTTCAACACTAGCACCAACTCCAATAAATGGCAATAATAGTCTATTAGTTTTTATTGAAACAACATATTTCAAATTATCATTATCGCTTATATAATAATAAGTATTCCCATCAATAACAACATTCTCAATGGTTTTGATTTTAATTTTCTTCTCTAATGTCTTAACAACAGTTTTATCAAAACTATAATCACTCAAATATTTATTCGCAGCAGCATCAATCCCCAGTGATGAATCACTAGTTGTAACTTTTTGGTAATCTTCAACATCAACAAACGCATACATTTTAACTAAACCTGCAGCATCTTTTAAGCTAAGAAAATAAGTTGCTCTATTATTTAAATTAATCAATAAAGGAAATGATGCCACATATTGCTTCTCTTGAACTAGTCCCTCAGCAGAAGCCATTGCAGAATACTCCTCAGCACCAGGAACCGCATAAAAGTGTGTCTCTTTAGTTCGCATATTACTCAAAATAAAACCGATATTAGATTCATCTGTTGAAACAGAAGTAATTCCTGTATACACATATATATCACCATTAAGAGCTAAATAATTATAACCATCCGTTGTATTAACAACATTTTTTTGTCCAAACAATGAATTAAAGAAACCGCTATTATACTCTCCCCAATTATCAACTTGCTCAATAATCAAATCAGCCTCATATACATGGTCAATCCATTCTGGAACACTATTTAATTCATATTTTTCACTCTTACCACTAATAGCATCCAATACCACAATACTACTAATTTCAGTTCTAAGGCCAACTCCAACATATTTAATAGTCGGTACAATCCAATATGGATTTCCCTCATTATCTATCTCAAAATTAGGATCACCAAAAATGGCAGTTGGATACTCGAAACGAAGTTTTCTTGCCAAATCTTCCCCAAACATTGCTGAGGGCATATATTTCATTCCCTTATCAAGACGAATTAAATTAGATTCTCCACTAACAGAATCAACTAAAATATATCCAGGAACTCCTGTTTTCTTGTTTGTAAAATACTTAATCACGTCTGCATACTCAAGTGGTGTGACACGCACAATTTCATCATTATAATTAATTTGAGTATATAAATCAGATACTACATACTGACTAACTAAATCAGCCATCTGTCCCATTTTTCTATCACCCAATTTTCGTGATGATGCTTTATCCAATAGTGGAACTTTAGAAAAATCAACTTCTGCTACATCTTCATTAAATTCAGTATCATCTAACACCTCTATTCTTGATCCGTATGCAGTTGCATTAAATATCGGCGAACAAATCAAATTCACTACAATTATTCCAGCAAAAATAACAAGTAGTGCAAAAAAAGCATATTTAGCGCTTTTAACACTTGCAAAATCCCCTGAAAAATCAAATCTGCCATTTCTCGAAACAATATTAACTCCACTATTTACTAATGAACACATTATATAAATTACAAATAATATTACCACAAAAAACCAAAATAGTGGGCTCGATAAATTAATTGGTGGTAACATAAAATAATAAATAATACCTCCAAACACCAATGTAATTAATAAATTTACAATATTTTTTTTCATAACTATCCTCCTACAAAAAATTATATCATCAAAAAAAAGAGTTAGCAACTCCACCTACCAAAATTTAAATTCTATAAACTCTTTTATTTTGAAAAATAAAATACAGCAACCCAATCCCAAAAGAAATACCAACAAACAACAAAAGCAATGGAACACCATATTCAGCAGTATCAGGATTTTCAATAGTCCCCCCGACATTTATTCTAGCTTCCTTGTTTTCTACTTCAATACCACTATTATATTTTAAACTAGAAAGCAGGATCAATCTCTGATTTTCTCCAACCTCACTCATTCTTACCTCAAATTCAAAAATTTTAAATGTTCCACTAGCTCCAGCATGGTTGACATTAATTACACCAGCTGCTGTTGACCCACTCCAACCATCTCCCAAACCAATTTTCATAATAATCATATCCTCTAAAATAATACTTCCATCAAATGAGACAATCAAATCTTCTTCACCAACATCATATGCCATCAAATCACACTTAACAGCATCATTAATTAGTAAAGAGGAACCATCACACACAAGTCGAAAATCTACCTTAGCATCTACAATCATAGGAAAAAGAAATAATGAAGCAATAACAATCAAATAGTTGCCCATTTTTTTCACTACTTCTCACCCTCTTCTAACATTGTTGTGATAAATACACCATATCCATTATTAACTGAATCTATTAATACATGAGTAACTGCACCTATTATCGCACCATCCTGTAGAATTGGACTCCCACTCATTCCTTGAACAACTCCACCAGTTTTAGAAAGCAAATCATCATCTATTATTTCAAAATATATATTTTTAATCTTGCCATTCATATCTATTTTAATAATATCAATTTCAAAATCCTCTTGAGTCTCACCATTTAAAACAGTTCTAATAACTGCGCTCCCTATCTTTACATCTTCAGGTTTAACAACCTGAGTTAACTCTCTTTCTTCTAAATTACCAAAATACTTACCATAAATACCAACATTAGTATTTTTTACTATAGTTCCAAATTTAACATCATAATAAAATTTTGCACTCTTTCCCCCAGGAGAACCATTAGTACTCTTATTAATCGATGTTACACTACTTTTAAATATAACTCCCTCTCTAACTTCAATACGCCTATTAGTGGCACTCTCAATAATTTCGTGTCCCAAAGCTCCATAAATCCCAGTTTCAGGGTCAATATAAGTTAATGTGCCAATACCAGTCATACTATCCTTAACATAAAGACCTGTTTTATAAACCCCGTCTACCAAAGCAATAGATAAAGAGACAGTTTGTTTTCTATCATTCCTGGAAACAGTTAAATCAACAAACCCATTTTCTATTTCGCTATCTATAGTTGAAGTAAGTTCACTAATGCTATTAATACTTCTTCCATTTACTTCCAAAATTATATCTCCAACTTTCAAAGTCCTATTTAACTCGCCATTTACCTTATAAAATCCAACAACTATTACACCTTTACTATTAATCTCAATACCAACATTTTCTCCACCTACAACAATCTCAGATGAATAAGCAAAAACATGCAATGGAAAAGATAATAGAATAAAAGCACCTGCCATAAATTTTCTTATTTTCTTCATCTATACCACACCTAACTACTATTTATTATTAACAAAAAAAACATAAAAAAAGAGCCAATTATTGGCTTCTTAATTAAGCTAAATTATAACAATATATCATTAATTTTATTTGTTATAGAATTTTTTTTATTCGACACGCTACACCTATACCAATTACTTACTTGTGTTTCCACATTCGAATTAATTGGCATTCATAAACCACTCAAATTCAGATAGTAATTTGTCGAACTTGAAATACCCTTTTTCCAACTTTTGTTACGATTAAAAATTACCATTTGTTCGCAACAAAAGCCTAGGACAATCCGGTTTATTAATGTTCCTCAAATATTTTACAACTTTCCCACTTGATAAAAAAACTACTTAATAGAATATTTAATAAAAAGAAAATAACAAAGAAATGATATTTCATATCAATTATAATCCAATTCGCTCTATCTATAAAATAAAATATAAAGATAATCATAAATAAATAAGTCTTGTTTAAATAACACGCTATACTAAAAGATAAAAAAGCAATTATAAACAGTAAATCAAATATAAAAATTGAAGAAAAATCAAGAAAAACACCATTTTTTAAAAAAAACATTAAAATGACTGATAGTAAAGATACCGTTTCAACCATAACAATTATTACAATGATAGAAATAAATTTATATAGAATCCATTTCTGAATGCTTATTCTCAAAAATAAATTACATTTACCACTCTTTAAATCATTAACAAATAAAACAATTGCAATATAAATAAAAAAGGTTAGATGAAAAGCAAACATGGTAAGAGCTAACAAATCTTGACGATCTGCATTAAGGCCAAAAGCTTTAACCACTAAACTTTTGTCTGCAGGATTTCCCATTAGCACTTGAATAAATACAAAACATACTAGTAGAATTAAATACATTAACAAATATTTTTTATATTTATTTAAAATCAATTTTACATCATTAAATATCACATATTTCATAATAACTCCAGTCCTATTTAATAGGTCTTTTTTTTATCAATTTGATATTTCCGTCATCAAATTGATAAACACAGTCAGCCAATTTTTTTATATCATCCTTTATATGAGTTGCTATTATAATTAATTTTCCTCTCTTCCTTTCTTCCAATAAATATTTTCTCAACTTTTCTGCGGTTTTGTTTTCAATACCATTGAAAGGTTCATCTAAAATTATAATTTGAGGATCTTCCATAAATACTTGTGCTAAACCTAATTTTTGCTTCATTCCTAATGAATACACTGCATATTTTTTATCCTTTTCTTCATATAAATTCACAATTTTCAAAGCATCCTCTATTTCCCTTTCACCAATTTTCTTCTGAATATCAGCTAATATTTTCAAATTTTCATATCCGCTTAAATCAGGTAAAAAATTTGGTTTTTCAATCAACGCTCTAGTATTCTTCGGAAAACTTCTATTTTTTATCACATTTACATCATCAAATAAAATTTCACCTTGAGTTGGCTCATAAAAAGCGCAAAGTAACTTCAAAAAAACACTCTTTCCACTACCATTTCGCCCTATTAATCCATATATCACTCCACTTTCCAATGTTAAAGATACATCTTTTAAAATAACGTTGTTTTTAAATTTTTTAGTAACATTTTCAATTTTTATTATCATTTTTTTTCTCCTTACACTTTTTCTGAGGCTACCTGCCAACAGAATTCATAAATTTTAAACATAATTTTTGCAGTTGCTTCAAAATAACAAGTGATAAAATCAGAAATAAAATTGAACAAAACAATTCCAAAGCAAAGCTGTCGTAATAGTATACATCTAAATATTTTGTATATAGTAATGGCATAGAAAATAATGATTCTATGGCAATATCAGTTCGAAAAGGGAATAATATTAATAAAATTATAACAACACTAATCATCCATGCCATACGCTTTCCAAAAATTTTTATTGTTAAAACAAATAAAACAGATAAAACTTCAATGATTGCAAACATCCGAATAAAGTAAAATATTAGATATTGTAAGTTAGTAATATTATACCATTCATGAATTCGCACTCCAAAACTGCCTTTCCAAGCAAAATTCATCATCACCATTGCTATAATCGTGTTCATGACAAATATAATAGCAACATTTTTGCAAACTTTTTTAATTAATATGTTTAAATATTCTTTTTTTCCACTACATCTAATAATGAAAAAATAATTTTTTTCAAATTGATTTAAAGTATTAAATACACTAATTAAAATAGATAAAAGCAGTATTATTAAATAATATGGAGATGTCAAAAACATTTGAAATCTATCTATGTAATAAGATCCAATATCGATTCCAACTACTCCATAGATATTGTTAGCTAACAATATCAATAAAATTATAACAACTTTGTCACTATTGAGAAATTCATTCATTTCAGAAAAAAAAATTTTTGTTTTATTTTTCGCTGGCAATCACAATCACCTCCTTTTTACGATAGGAAAACAATACTAGAATAAATGAGAATATAGCTAAAGCTAATGCAAATAATATTTGTATCAAATTCCAACTATCTGGTGTCCAAGTATAAATTGCCAAAAGATTCATAGCATCATCAGACCAATAACCAAACCTCATAAATAAGACATATCTTGTAATTATAATCTCTGCAACAATATCAATTGCGAGCCAGGTCAAATATGATGCGATAATGCATACAAAAATATTTTTATTATATTTTGTAAACATTAAGGCAATGTTAATATACAAAATATAATTAAAAATAATTACCAATAAGTACATTATATAGGAGTATGGAAGATTTATAAAAAACCACTCACTAAAAGTTGTTTGTCCAAGTGCAAGCGCATTAGAATAATCAAAATGGCCTGACACAAAATAGCACATTATTAAAGCTAATATTAAAACTAATATTACAACAAAAATATTTTTATAACAATTAACAATACTTTTATACATAACCCTCGAATATTTCTCTCGAATTAATTTATTTTTTATATTTCCATATTTTATATCATTGTGAAAATTTTTTACTGAGCAAACAATAATAAGTATTGGTGCAATTAAACTAAAATAATACATAGCACGAGAAAACATAACAGTATAATATGCTGTGAATGTATCATCAAGCTCTATATCCAAATTAACCCATTCTCGACACATTTCTACCATTTCTGGATTTTTAACAAAATCAATATCAGCACATTTTTCAATTATTTTTTCTCTCGCATTAAAGATTGTTTCATATCCATATTCCTTTATATAAATTCCAATGGCAAATGATATCCATACTAATAAGAGGCTAAAAACTATAATAGCATACTTGTTTTTTTTGAAAAAAATTTTCATTCAGTCACACCATTTCTAAAAAAATGTAAAAATAAAGAGGCTCATAATAAATATTATCTCGGTTTTTTGTTTTCGTTTAAATACCAAGATCCAGAATGACTAGCAACTGCTAAAGCACTACTGTTTCTTTTAATATCCATTCCATATTTTCCTCTAAAAAAATTCAAGCCACTACTAATAGCTGCATCACCCCAAGTCACATATGTATTTTTTGTTAATGTTATCCATTTAGAATTCGACTTGCCATCCCAAGTTCTGCCTGATATTTTCTGATCTGTATTACCAGTTAGCTGATCAACCGCACCACTATTATAATACCATTGCTTACTGTCTTGTGTTTTGTTGTAATGAAGCCCTGTATAATACCAACTTGACGAACTTCTAGGTATATTAACGCCTAATAATCCAATAAATCCATCCACTGCTTTGACATTTAAAATTGGTAATACACAACTTAAAACTAACGCCAATAAAGCGATTTTCATTTTCTTCACCTATATCTTGCCTCTTTTCTCAAACCTCTTTACTCTACAAATCGATTATATCATTGGAAAAAAAAGTTAGCAACCCCCAGCCCTTCAATTTAACTACCAATAAAGAAATGCAAATAGAATCAAAAAAACCTACTTTTCTTAAATTAGAAAAGTAGGTTTTTTAAAGTTCTACATTAAAATCTTCTAACTTACCATTTTCTGTTAATATTTTATTAACACTTTCACTGGCATTACTTAATTTTTCATCACAATACTTCGATAATTCCATTCCCTCAGTATAAAGCTTCATCGACTCATCTAAAGGTACCTTACCATTTTCTAATTTTTTTACAATTTCCTCTAATTTACTAAAAGCCTCTTCAAAAGTCATTTCATTTCCTCCACTTCTATAACATTTGCTTTAATTTTACCATTTTTCATTCGAATATCAATTAAGTCATCTTTATTAATATTACTAACATCATTCATTGCAATATCATCTACCATTACCATTGAATATCCACTTTCCAATATATTAAGTGGATTTAATATCTTCAATTTATTAATAATTAATGCCATACTATTTTTATATGGTTCCAATAATTTCTTAGAATTAGTAAACACATAAGATCTAAGTAAATTATCATATTTATTTTTACAATCTATCATAATACTTCTAATACTATTATTTAATATACCAATACAACTATCTAACTTTTGTTCCTTAATTTCAAACAAAGCCATCGGATTTTTAAGTACATAAGAATTTTTTATCTGTTTTAATAAAGCAATCTTATGTTTTAATAAGGCATTAACATTTTCGCATATTCTTATCTTATATTGATTAATATGATTTCTCACATCATTCAAATTTGGAACAGCCATTTCCGCCGCCCCAGTCGGGGTTGGAGCTCTTAAGTCTGCAACAAAATCAGCTATTGTAAAATCTACTTCATGGCCCACTGCACTAATTATTGGAATTCTTGATGCATATATTGCTCTAGCAACAACTTCCTCATTAAAGGCCCACAAATCTTCAATAGAACCTCCACCACGACCACAAATAATAACATCAACATCATACTCTTGTGCCCTATTTAATTGCTTAACAATATCTTCTTTAGCACCCTCCCCTTGAACTAGCGAGGGAAAGAGAATCGTTTCAGCAATCGGATATCTCCTTTTAATTGTTGAAATAATATCCTTGACTGCAGCCCCAGTAGAAGCCGTTATAATACCGATTTTTTTTGGATATTTTGGAATCATCTTTTTATTTACAACATCAAATAAACCCTCTTGAGCAAGTCTTTTCTTTAATTTTTCATACTCCAAATAAAGATTTCCAACTCCATCTTGAGTCATCTTATTAACATACACTTGGTAGCCGCCATTCGCCTCATAAACACCAATTCTACCCTCAATTAAAACATTTACGCCATCAACTGGAACAAAATTGAGTTTAGCAGCACTAGTTGCAAACATAACCGCACTTATTCTAGATTCATTATCTTTCAAAGTAAAATACAAGTGTCCTCTTGTATGATTTTTAAAATTAGATATTTCCGCTTTCAAATACACAACATTCAAATGCTCATCTTGATCAATCTTATTCTTTATATATCTATTTATTTGAGTAACACTTACAAACCTCTCATCCACATTTTTTGCCCTCCTCCTAAAATTTTATACTTAATCCTTAATAATTTTATCTAATACTGCATTAATAATTTTTCGAACATTATCATCACTATATTTTTTTGCAAGCTCCACAGCTTCATTAATAACAACAATCTCTGGGGTATCACTATACTTAAGCTCATATATTGCCATTCTAAGAATAGAAGCGCCAGTTCTATCAATTCTCTCAACAGTCCAATCTTTCATATTTGAATTAGCTATTTCATCCAACTCACTAGTATGTGTAACAACACCATATACAATATCTTTAACAAAATCATTTTCAATTTCAAGATTTTCTTTAATAGAAGACTCTACATCAATCTCCATTTTATTTTTCTTAAATATCTCCAATTGATATAAAATAACCATACACTTTTCTCTTAATTCACTTCTATTCATCTTTAATACCTCGCCTTTTTCATCTATCAATTATAGCACGCAAAAAATAAAAAAACCACTTAAAATAAAGTAATCTTTTTCTCACCTAACAACAAAACTCATCTATTCAAATCTTTCAATTCATAAATCAAGTTTATTGCATCTAATGGTGTAATTTTTAACGGATCTATTTCATTTAACTTATCTTCTAATAAAGTATTTTTTGTTTCACTAAAATCAAAAGCAAGTTGCATAACTTCAGTTTTATTTTGTCTCCCAGATGCCTTAGACTCGTACTCATTTAATAATACTTCTGCTCTTTTTATTACTTCTTCTGGCATTTTAGCAAGACGTGCTACATGAATTCCATAACTCTTATCAACTGCTCCTGCTTTGACTTTATGCAAAAAAGTAATCTTTCCATCTTCTTCAGTTGCAGCAACATGAACATTTTTCAAGTTATCAAATTTTTTCTCCATCTTTGTTAATTCATGATAATGTGTCGAAAATAATGTTTTACATTTAATTTTCGTATTAACATATTCTAAAATACTTTCTGCCAAACTCATCCCATCATATGTAGCCGTACCACGACCTAATTCATCAAATAGGATTAAACTATTTTTTGTAGCATTACTAATCGCATTTCTAGCTTCCATCATCTCAACCATAAATGTTGACTCTCCACTAACTAAATCATCACTTGCACCAATTCTAGTAAATATCTTATCAAAAATTGGTAATTTAGCACTTTTAGCAGGAACAAAAGAGCCCATCTGCGCCATAATTATAATAATTGCTAACTGACGCATAAAAGTTGATTTCCCACTCATATTCGGTCCAGTAATAAGCAGCGTATTACAATTTTCATCCATAACACAATCATTTGCAACATAATTATTCTTACTAACTATTTCAACAACAGGATGTCTTCCCTCAATTATTTCTAAATTAGAATCATCACTTAGAATTGGACGAACTAAACCATGTTCTTCTGCTGCAACTGCAAGTGCACACAAAGAATCAATTTCGCTTATTATATTTGCTGTTTCTAATAATAAATTAATTTCATTTTTAACAATATCTTTAATTTCTATAAATAAATTATATTCCAATTCAAATATTTTTTCTTCAGCATTTAAAATTAAAGCTTCTTTTTCTTTTAATGCAGGAGTAATATAACGCTCATAATTTGTAAGTGTCTGACGACGTTCCCACCCCAAATTATCTGGAATAAGTGGAACTTGCCCCTTAGATACCTCAATATAATAACCAAATATTTTATTATAACCAACCTTTAAACTCTTAATTCCAGTTTCATTTTTAATATTATTCTCCAGCTGACTTAAATAGCTTTTTCCACCACTTCTTATATTTTTCAACTCATCTAATTCAACATTATATTCTGACTTAATTAAATAGCCCTCTTTTAAAGAAATCGGTGGATTATCATCATTAATTGCTCTTTCCAGCAGTTCAAATAAACTCCCATGAATATTCAATTTGTATGGAAACTTAAGTTCATTAATCATCTCTTTTATACTAGGCAAATGCAACAAAGAATTCTTTAATTGAATCATATCTCTAGCATTAAAAGAACCTCCTAAAACTTTCCCACACAAACGTTCAATATCATAAACATCATATAAACTCTTTCTTAAATTATCTTTAATAATAAATTCACTAATCAATTTATCAACTGAATCATATCTCTCTTCAATTTGCTCTTTATTTCGAAGTGGATTCATTAACCAATTTTTTAATTTACGACTTCCCATCGCAGTTTTACACTTATCTAAAAGCCAAACCAAAGAAAAAGTTCTTTCTTTCAACCTAAGTGTTTCTACCAACTCTAAATTACGAACACTATGAACATCCATCTCCAAATAATCAGTTCTATTAACTACTTCAACACATCTTAAATGCGTTACATCTTTAAGTTCTCTAACTACTAAATATTGCAATAAATGCTTAACACCAGTCTTATACTTTAAATCCTCAACACTACCAATCAATTCAGCATAACCATTTTCATATAAACTAGCCTCAAAGCTAACTTCGATTCCATAATGTCTTTTTAACAAATCACATAACTCAAAATCTGTATTATTTTCTAAAACTACTTCCTTTAAACCTAAATTTAATATTTCATTTAAAAGCTTATCCTTAATATGAGGAATAGATGTTACATGAATAGAGCCAGTTGAAATATCTGCATATGTTAAAACATATAAATAATCAAAATCCAAAACGCTTCCAATATAACTATTATCATGAGCATCTAATAATTCTAAATCAGTCATTGTGCCCTTACTATATACTTGAACAACACCACGTTTTACAATTCCCTTAGTATTCTTAGCATCTTCCAATTGTTCACCAATTGCCACTTTATAGCCCTTATTAACTAACTTTTCGATATATGGCTTAACAGAATGATGGGGAACTCCACACATTGGAATACGTTCTTCCAATCCAGCATTCTTACCAGTTAACGTTAATTCCAATTCACGAGAGGCAGTTATACCATCTTCAAAAAACAGTTCATAAAAATCTCCTAAACGATAAAACAATAACTCACTTTCATAGTTATCTTTTACCTCCATGTATTGAGTCATCATTGGACTAAGTTTACTTCTATCTACTTCATTTCTTTTCATATGCACCACTTAACACATAGTATACCATAATTAAACTTTTTTTGCCTAATAGAATAATTAACACTGGTTAAAAAAACCAGTACATTAAAACAATATTGTGTGATTAGACAACCTTAAATGGATTAGTTGCACTCCCATCTCCACTTATCACAACCACGTCTGCTTTCAAATTCAAAAGAGGACGAACACCATAAACGCCATAGGCATAGAGGTTGTACAAGTGACCAGTCGAAGATACGCTCCACCCATGAGTGTAGCCATAGTTCAAGTAGTAAGGAGACAGACTCCAAAAATACTCCGATGTTACTAAATATTGGTTTTCATTGTGATAGTTCACTTTTGTCCCTCCATACGCTATTTCATCTGCACTTATTAACCCGATTGGATATGTTAATGATCCATTTCCTACTTCTTTATCACTTACTGTGAATCGATCATTTTTCTGTGCACATTTCAGTGTTGGAGTTGGATTACTTGCGTTTGTTTGATGCCTATAGTATGGTGCATAATAAGTGACACTTGTTCCATATCCACTTCCATTCCATCCAGTTCCACTCGTTGGTGCTCCAGGATAATCACGCCCTAATTGTCTATCATTACAAAATAGGTTATCTGCGAGTTTTTCAGTTACTGAACTTCCCTTAGAAGCTATATTATTTACATACCACGCATCTATATATGTTTTAATTGTGCTATTTGTTTCATTTGTTTGTGCTTGAGCAATCGTTGTTGAAGCTGTACCATTAGTCCCGCCATACATGTATCCTATATATTTATTGTCATTAGAGTTTGTATTAAATGCACTTGTTCCTATTTGCGTATTTGTTCCATTTCCATTCATTGCATTCCAACTATTAAACTGCGCTTCTGTTCCATTATATATTATACGAACTGACGAGTCTCCATTGATTCTTACTATTTTCCATTGGAATCCGGCAAATATTAAATTATTATTTAGTGAGTTTCGCTCTCCTCTATAGTAGTAACTTGTTCCATATTCATCCTCTATTGCATATATTCCACTAGTTAGTGTAGTTGGAACTACATTGAATGATGGATTTCCCTTTGCTTCTATTGCACTAGCCCCTCCACCTTGTTGTTTTATCTTATACGTAAGTGTTCCTACTTCGTTTATAAATGCAATATTACAAGTTGTCTTACCTTGAGTTAAATTACTTATCTTTATATTCCATAAATTGTTATCCCATGTTCCACTTGCTCCCTTATCACACGTTACACCACTTGAAATATATCCTCCACCTTTAACAGGGAATGTACTTGATGGTAATCCATCAATAGTTACTGCGAATATTATGTCTCCACTAGAAAACTCTCCAACACTTGTATTTATTGGATTTTGATTCTCTATACTTTGGTAGTATGCAAAAGTAGAAGCTATTGTTATTATTAAAATAAGCAATATAACACTTATACTTGTTATTGTTATTTTTTTCTTTCGCACTTCCTCTTTTGGTAATTTGAAATCGAACTCTTTTAGTTTCATAATTTACGCTCCTAAACTATTCTCTTTCATTTTACCAAGTCACCCCC
>JGI994J12354_10002150_pt1 | contig 19489 bp, 17 predicted proteins | sample IntmicLarv3ML3BL_FD_12354 | JGI IMG/M metagenome (IMG submission 12354)
TTTATGAAATATTGGCAGGAGATTATAAAGTATCATATAGTGGCGGAGAAGGGACCGATAAGAATGAATTCACGGTAGACCACGAGGGTGTAGTTAATATTAATATAGTGAACGAACTTGATGAGCCAGCAGAGACCCAACCAGGGGAAACAGAGACACCGCCAGGAGAAACAGGGACACCACCAGAGGAAACAGGGACCCCACCAGGAGGAACAGATACACCATCAGGAGGAACAGATACGCCACCAGGAGGAACAGATACACCGCTAGGGGGAACAGATACCCCACTAGGGGGAACAGATACACCACCAGGAGGAACAGATACATCATCAGGGGGAACAGATACCCCACCAGAGACGACAGCAACGCCAACAGCGACAACAAAGCCAACGGCGAAAGCAACTCCAAAGGGAGGTAACAGCTCAAGCGGAGGAAAAGGTGAAGCGGCAACAACAAAGTCAAATGGGGCGAAAACCGCTGATGCAAACGATTTGACGATATGGTTTGTATTGCTGATGGGAAGTGCTATCTTTGCTAGAGTTGTAATGTTTGGACCACAGATTAGTTATAAGAAGAGACGTGAAGAATAGAGCAATAATATTTTAGTAGCTTTGATGGCGCATAGCAAAAGATATGCGCCATCTTCTTTGTGTCCAAAAAGCCAGAGGGCTTCACGCAAAACAATCCGCAACGAGAGAAAAAAACGAAAAAATAAAAGTTTTTTCTCTGCACAGAAAAAACTTTACAAAAAACTGCTTTTCAGATATAATTTTTATAGAGGTGATAATTGTGATAAAAAGAAAAGAATATCTTGATAAATTAATTAGTTGGCGGGAGAAGCAAGTGATTAAAGTAGTCACTGGTGTCAGGCGTTGTGGCAAATCAACGCTCTTCAAATTGTACATCGAATATTTGAAAAACGAGGGAATTTCAGAAGAACAGATAATTTCCATCAATTTAGAGGACTTGGCATTTGATAACTTGCTTGAATATCATGATTTGTATAACTATGTTAGCGATAGATTATGCGAAGGAAAATGTACATATGTCTTTATAGACGAAGTGCAGGAATGTCATAAGTTTGAGAAGGTGGTTGATAGTTTATTTATCAAAGAAAACGTCGATGTCTACATCACCGGCTCAAATGCTCATATGTTGTCGGGAGAATTGGCGACATTATTATCTGGACGATATATTGAAATTGGTATGTTGCCGTTATCGTTTAAGGAATACTGTGATTTTGCAGAGGGTGAAAACGTTCAGGAAAAGTTCAATAATTACTTGAAGGGAGGATCATTTCCATATGTGGCAATGCTGGAGAACGACAGTAATGCTATAAGGAACTACATTGAGGGAATTTACAACACTATTTTAATAAAAGATATAGCAAGGCGCGAGGGAATAGGTGATATAGCAGTGCTTGAAAGTATTGTAAGATTTTTGGCGAGTAGCATCGGAAGCCCGATATCAGCAAAGAAAATCAGTGATACGATTAATTCTAGTGGGCGTAGAATATCAGTCAACACAGTTGATAGTTATTTGAGAGCATTGACGGAAAGTTTTATATTTTACAAAGTTAATCGTTACGATGTCAAAGGGCGTCAATTCTTAAAAACACTTGGAAAATACTATATTGTTGACACAGGGATAAGAGAGCTGTTGATAAATATTAGTGGGTTGGACATAGGGCATATCCTTGAAAATGTTGTTTACCTCGAATTGATCAGAAGAGGCTATAAGGTTAGCGTAGGCAAGTTGGCAGAAAAGGAAATAGATTTTGTTGCGAAGAATAGCGATGGCACGGAGTACTATCAGATTTCAGCATCAGTACTTGATGAAAAGACCCTTGAGAGAGAGTTGGCACCGCTCCAGAAGATACAGGACAACTATGCTAAATATTTATTGACATTAGATGAAATAATACCAAAAGCAGATTATGATGGGATAAGACAACGTAGCATCATAGATTGGCTACTAGGATTGGATTAGGCAGAAAGAAAAGATATATCTATAATAAAAGGATTGAGCCCTGTTTAATACAGAGTTCAATCCTTCTTGTGTAACAGGGTTCCTATAAAACGACTTTTATTTCGGTGCCCTTCCCATTTTCGCTTTCAATTTCAACAGTGCCATCGTGGTACATAGCGATATGCTTAACGATGGATAACCCAAGACCTGTGCCACCAATCTTTTTGGAGCGGGACTTATCAACACGGTAAAAGCGTTCAAAGATACGGTCGTGGTGACTCTTGTCGATGCCGATACCATTGTCTTTAACGACAATCTCGGTGCCATCATTAATTTGTGATATGGTCACGGCCACGCTACCGCCTTGATTGTTGTATTTTATGGCATTGCCAATCAAGTTATAAAGAAGTTCGAATAACATTGGGCGATTAGCCATAATCATATATTTTTCTTTTGGAACATTAATTGTTATATTATTTTCATCCGCTTTTGGTTTAAGGTTTTCAGCAACTTCGCAAGCCAACGCAGTTAAATCAAACGATTCAAATCTTTTTTCTCTACTACCCTCGTCAAGTTCAGAGAGGCGCATGATATCTTCAATCAGAGCAAGCAAGCGGTCTGATTCACTTTTCATTTTGCCAGATACATCGGTGACATCTTCTGGGCGTACCATGCCATTTGACATTAGTTCAGCATACCCGGAGATAGTAGTTAGCGGAGTTTTCAGCTCATGAGAAACGTTGGCGGTAAATTCACACCGCATTTTTTCAGCCTGAGCCTTTTCGGTTATATCGAGAAATAAAATCAGCACACCATCATCAACGGAACTGAAAAATATGTGATACGTTTTTTCGCCGAGTTCAAGAACTAAGTTAGTATTTTCGCCGGACAAGGCTCTTTGAATATGCTCTAAAACGGCAACATTTCGGGTGGTTACTAAAAAGTTTTTTCCAACAGGAATGTTTTTAAGTCCTAATATGGAGGCGGCACTTTTATTAGCAGACAATACGGTACCGTAATTGTTTGTCAATATAAGCCCCTCGTTCATGTTGCCTGTGATAGCATCGATTACAAGGCTCTTTTTTGTTACTTCATCAAGAGCTTCTGAAATTTGTGCCTTTTGTGTGGTAATTGTTCGTATAAATGGCGATAATTCATCATAAGTCTTGCTGTTTTCGTTAAAGTCAAATTGGTTAATAGGCTCAACAATCTTTTTTGTCAGACTCCGTGCGACGAGCAGACAAGCAAGTAAAATAACGACAATAATCAAAAGGCTTTGTGGTAAAACGCTCATAAGAACACCATAAATGCTGGAAGTCGTTTTAGCAGTACGAATGATGTTATTATTTTTAAGACGAATGGCATAGTAATAAGTTTCTTTGCCGACGCTTTCACTTAGGCGTTTATCTTCACCAAAGCCGCTTTTTGTGGCTTTTTCTATTTCTATTCGCGCAGCATGGTTTTCAAGAATTTCTTCATCAGTAACGGTATTATCATAAATCACCGTTCCATCTGCAGCGATAAGAGATATGCGTATATCGCCTTTGTCAAGATGAAGGTCTTCCATGTAATCGCCTTGATCGGCCTTGAGATTAAGAGTGGTTTCGAGAAATTCAGCTTTGTTTTTAAGTTCGCTTTTAACTTGTTCAGCAAAGCCCGAATAGAAAGTCAGGATAAGGAAAACAGAGGTAAGGATAACGCTTAAACAAGCTAAAATAAGCATATTAAGATAAATTCGTTTTTTCATATCAGTCACCTACCTTATATCCAATACCACGGATAGTCTTGATGATTTTGCCACCGGAACCAAGCTTTTGACGCAAGGTCTTAATGTGCATATCCACTGTTCTTGTTTCGTATTCAAAGTCTGTTCCCCAGATAGCGGAGATAATTCTTGCGCGACTCAAGACGACTTCTGCAGCCTCCATTAGCAACTGCAGTAATTCGAATTCCTTATATGTTAAAGTGACAATATTGCCATCCACTTTGACAGTATGCTTTTCAGTATCAAGTTCTACATTGGCGAAAGTAAACAAGGTACTTTTAGTATCTTTATAGCCGGTTCGTCGTAGGACCGCCTTAATTCGGGAGACAAGTTCTAATACTGAAAACGGTTTTGTAACATAATCATCAGCACCTAAATCAAGCCCCTTAACCCGATCATATTCACTCCCTTTGGCGGTTAGCATAATGACGGGAAGGGTATTTGTTTTGTTGTTGCGTCTAATTCTTTTCAAAATAGCAATGCCATCCTCATCGGGGAGCATGATGTCGAGTAATACCAAAGAAGGAGTTTCTATTGCCATCGCCTTATCGAAGTCCTTTGAGCATTCAAAGCCGTGTGCAACAAAGTCTGCTTGTAATGCATATAGAACCAGTTCTCTGATATTATCATCATCTTCAACAATATAAATTTTAGGCATAGTCGTCCTCTCAAATAATTTTCTTGTTTTTATGTTCCCCTGTAATGGAGAAAATCACCCATTCGGCAATATTGACGGCATGGTCGCCAATGCGTTCAAAATACTTTGCAATCATCAGAAAGTCCATTGCCTGTCCGCCGTTTTTAACATCTTCGTGAATAAGAGCTATCAAGTCTTCTTTAACGACGCAGAAGAGACTATCTACGACATCGTCGTATTCGATAACAGCATTTGCAAGTTCTAAATCTTTATTAACATAGGCATCAATGCTGTTCGAAACCATCTTGATGGTAGCTTGCGCCATCTGTGGAATATGCTCTAACTTCTTGATGTATACCGCATCGGAAAGCATCAAGGTGATTTCCGAAATGTCGGTCGCGTGGTCGCCGATACGTTCCATGTCAGTTATCATCTTCAAAGCCGTCGAAATAAGGCGAAGATCAGAGGCGATAGGCTGTTGATGGAGAATTAATTTCAAGCATTGGCTTTCAATCTGCTTTTCTATTTCGTTTATATCATTATCACAGTCAATCGCTTCTTTTGCAAGAGTACAATCTTGTTCTACAAGAGCTTTTGTGGCAAGGGCAATGGCATTTTCAATAAAAGCCCCCATTTGTATAAGACTGGTATTCATTTCTTTAAGTTGTTCATCAAATCGTGTTCTCATTATCCAAACCTCCCCGTAATATAGTCCTCGGTGCGTTTATCCTGTGGCGTAGAAAACATGTTATCAGTATTATTATACTCCACTACTTCACCAAGAAGGAAAAAAGCTGTTTTGTCACTGATTCTTGCTGCCTGTTGCATATTGTGAGTTACGATAATAATAGTGTATTTTTCTTTGAGGTCAAGAGCAAGTTCCTCGATTTTCCCTGTGGAAATAGGATCAAGAGCGCTTGTGGGTTCGTCCATCAAAAGAACTTCTGGCTCTACAGCAAGCGCTCGTGCAATACAGATGCGTTGTTGCTGTCCGCCGGAGAGAGAAAGAGCTGACTTTTTCAGTCTGTCTTTGACTTCGTCCCAAATAGCAGCGTCGCGCAGAGATTTTTCCACGATATCATCCAGTAGATGTTTTTGTTTTATGCCATGTGTACGTGGACCAAAAGCAATATTATCGTATATACTCATCGGAAACGGGTTTGGTTTTTGAAAAACCATACCAACACGCTTCCGCAAGTGCATAATATCTAGTTCTTTATAAATATTTTCGCCGTCAAGTAAAACATCTCCGGTTATTTTGCAATTTTCTACAAGGTCGTTCATGCGGTTAAGAGATTTAAGCAGGGTACTTTTCCCACAACCTGAGGGTCCAATAAATGCTGTAATTTCTTTTTCTTTTATAGGCAAGTTCACACTTTTAAGAGCATGGAAATCGCCATAAAATAAATCGAGGTTTTGTATATCAAATTTTGTCATATTCATGATCCTTTCGCCAATTTTTTAGCCATATAAGATGCAAGCGTATTGATGCCTACAACCATAGCAAGAAGTATCAAGGCTGTTGCGTATGCCTCATTTGTATTTAATCCTTCGCTTGATAATGCATACATATGAACAGCAAGTGTTCTTGCCGAATCCGTAAGGCTTGACGGTGTCTGAGCAACGGTCCCTGCGGTGTAAATCAAAGCAGCAGTTTCGCCAACGATTCGTCCAATGGCAAGGATGATACCTGACAAGATGCCAGGAACAGCGGCAGGAAGAACAATTCTAAAGACTGCTCTAAGGCGACCGGCACCAAGTCCGAAAGCACCTTCCCGATAACTATCGGGGACGGACTTTAACGCTTCTTCGGTGGTACGCATGATAAGCGGTAAAATCATAATCGAAAGAGTAAAGGCGCCAGCTATCAACGAAAATCCCCATCCGAGAGCCGTGACAAAGAACAGCATCCCAAAAAGCCCATACACAATAGAGGGGATACCAGACAAGGTCTCGGTAGTAAGACGAATGATTCCTACAAGTTTGTTTTTGCGACTTGCGTATTCTACAAGATATATAGCGGTGCATACGCCAAGTGGAACGGCAATAAGCAAGGATAGTGCTGTCATTTCTACCGTTGTGATAAGGGCGGGAACAACAGACACGTTTTCACTGGTATAGTGTAGTGAAAACAGTGATAATTTCAAGTTGGGAAGACCTCTTATGATTACATAGCCAACCAAAAAGGCTAGCACTGATACGGCAAGGGCTGCTGCCCCATAGGTAATTGCTGATAAAAATAAATCCAATGGTTTTTTGTGTCTCATTTTTTATCTGCCCTCCTTTTGATAAGTGAAAAAGAAAGGTTGATAATCAAAATAAAGATGAATAATACCACACCTGTGGCAATCAACGCTTCTCTATGTAAATCAGCAGCATATCCCATTTCCATAACAATATTAGCGGTCAGTGTACGAACGCCTTTGAATATGCCATCAGGCATTCTTGCTTGGTTGCCGGCGACCATGACAACGGCCATTGTTTCGCCAACAGCGCGACCAATGCCAAGTAATACGGAGGCAAACACGCCTGACTTTGCGGCAGGTAAAACAGCGAAATACACTGCTCTGTTGTGGCTTGCTCCAAGTGCTAGTGCGCCTTCATAATATGGCGTTGGCACGGCTCTTATTGCACTTTCTGATATACCGATAACCGTAGGGAGAATCATAATGCCAAGTAAAAGGGAGGCGGTTAAGATACTTTTCCCGGTCCCATTAAACAAAGTTTGTGTAAGTGGGACGATAATCATAAGTCCAAAAAATCCGTATACGATCGATGGAATTCCAGCAAGTAAATCAAGCGCAGGTTTTACGAACTTATATAGCCATTGAGGGCACATCTTTGCCATAAAGACTGCGGTTAAGATTCCAATCGGAACGCCAAATAAAACTGCTCCTAGTGTTACATATAAGCTGCCAAGTATCATTGGGAGAATTCCAAAGACTGCAGGCGTATCGGAAGGAGACCATTCTTTGCCCAATAAAAAAGAAGATAGACCGATTTTACCCACAGCGGGTAGGCCGTTTGCAAAAAGAAAGACGCAGATTAGCAAAACAGCAAGAATGGAAGTCAAAGCGATGGCCAAAAAGACACCGCTCATTATTTTTTCTTTTAAGTATGTTTTCATAAGTTATGTTCCTCTTATCAACAACAAGTGAAGGCGGTTAAGCCTTCATCTTGTGTGGTTTTATTTTATGACGTCACTCCAAGCTTCTGTTTCGCCAAGGTAGATTTTTTTAACATCATCTTCGCTTAAACTGGTTACTGTATTTTCTTTATTTACGATTACTGCAATTCCATCAAGGGCAATTTGTGTAGCTTGTAATGATTCGCTTTCGCTGTCTTTTAATTCGCGACTTGCCATCCCGATGTCATAGGCACCCTCTAGCGTTTTTGTCATACCAACGCTGCTGTCGCTGATTTGAAGCTGAACAGATGCATTTGGATTAACTTCTTCATATCGCTCAATCAACTTTTCCATAAGTGGTGAAACTGAACTTGAACCGCCTACTGTAATTGTGCCGCTTGGCTTGTCGCCGGCATATGTGGTTGCACTTTCGTCGATGCTGATATAACTGTCGGCAACAACCTCTTGACCCTCTTTTGAAAGAATGAAATCAACAAAATCTGTTGCAAGTTCTGCAGCATCATCCTTTACAGCGATATTAAATGGGCGGGATATTTTGTAGGTGTTATTTTGGACATTTGCAGCAGTTGCATCTACGCCGTCGATTTGTACGGCTTTAACGGAGTCATTTAGTGAACCCATTGACACATATCCTATTGCATACACATCATTTTGAACGGTGCTTAGAATTGTGTTGGTATTGTTCTCTACACCAATGTCTTTTGAAATCATGTCCTTTTTCGTTCCGTCGTCTTGCTTTTCCTCTAAGCCGAACAATTCGATAAAGGCACCTCTTGTGCCAGAACCCTCTTCGCGGGTGGTTGCGTTGATAGATTTGCCAGTGTTAAAACCAGAACTGTTGCCACATCCTGCAAGTGTTGCCATAAGCATGCTGGATAAGATAATGCCTACTACTAATTTTTTCATGTTATTTACCTCTCGTTTTTATTTTTGGTAGTCCAAATTGATTTTTGTTTATGGCACAAGTATAAAGCAGGAATGTAAAATCTACATTCCTGCTTTTGTAAAATGTGAGTAAAATTTTAAAGGTTAAAAGGGGAGGCTATTTTGTACTGATGCCAAGTCGGACATTTCATATTTGGGAAGGTTCAAGATTTCGAATTGATTTTTACGAAATTTTATTAAGCCCTCATCTCGCAAGCGACCGAGTTCATGGGATAAGGCGCTTCGGTCAACGCAAAGATAGTCAGCCAGTTGCTGACGTGAATACGGGATAGTAAACGGGTTGCTGTTGCTTTTGCGAAGACAAAGAGAAAGATAAGATAGAACTTTCTCGCGAGTAGAACGCTGGATGACATGTCCTAGTTTCTCGGTCAGAAGGATAATCTTTTTCGATAAAATATAAACGATATTTTGGACTAATTTTTCATGACAGGAGCAATTATTTGGNCANTCACNAAACAAAGCAGAAGGNTCCATTTCTANAACAACAGAATCTTCGGCGGCGATTACGCTGACTAACTGATATTCATTTTGCGCAAAGACATAGGCCTCGTCAAAAAAAGTAGATGCTCTCATTGTCTCAATGATAGAGCGGTTGCCCCAAAAGTCTTCGGCGATAATGTGCATACTGCCAGATAAGATAAGGTAGACATTGTGAACAGGGTCGCCAGCTTGAAAAACAAATGAATCTTTTTTGATTTCTTTTGGATATGCCATTAAGCAGGCACATAATTTTTCGATATCTGAACTACTAATATTTGTAAATAATTGACTTTCTTGTAATGATAACATGTTAAAAACCTCCCTTCGTGCTAAAAACCACGAAATTTTCTATATTGTAATATTCTATTTAAAGAGTGTCAAGGAGCATTAACAAGGCTCCAGTAAATAGTTGTGCTATATGTAGCATTGCTGTAAATATCTCCTGGCGAAATATCTAGCAAAAGACCTCTATCTTCACCCCAAGTGACATCAAATTCGCTAGCGACTAAACTGTTTTCATAATGAATAGGTAAGGAAGCAGAAGTCAATGGAGTACTTTCGCCTAGTTCGTTGATGAATACTAGAGCATCGGGTAAAGTCACTTTGCGTTTATCAGGCAGAACTGCGGTAAGCGGTTCGACAATTCGTGCATTCACTCGCCACGGCGAAGGGAAATTGCGAGTATCACTAACGGAAAGAGAAAAGTTGCCGTTTGTCCGTGGGATGGTGGTTGGAGTCTCCGGTATCACGGTCGTGTCAAATTCTAAGATATTAGAAACATTTGTAAAAACTAATTCGCCAGTAGGAATGTCTCGCGGAAAAAGTATTTCGCGTTTTATCAAAGAATTAAAACTTGAAGTAACGGTAAGGGCATTTTGCAGACTCAAGGTTTCGGGATCTATCGAAAATGAAAAGTTACCATCACTATCGGCTAATTGTCCAAGAAGGGGTTCTGGCAAACCTTCGTATGTAGCATTGACAATCACATCGTATGCATCAAGGGTGGCCTCGGTTACTCCGGTAAGAGCAGTATCATTAAGGTGGATGGGGTCAACGGTCAAATCAAGGCGCCCTAAGATTAGCAACGTCATATCGGACAAATTAAAGGAAGTGCTGGTCAAAGCATCAGTGATAGGAGCATTGTCTTGTAAGGAGTGAGTTAGATTGGTGGATAGTTCTCCTATATAGTCATCGCTCACACTGAATAATTGATTTTTTGAATTATTCCAAATGTAGTCTGGATTATCAAAAAGCGGAAGTTTGCCACCAATCCAAACGTTGATGGTAGAGGTGTTGATTTCAATAGAGCCTTCTTCTTCAAAGAAAATGCTGTGATCACTATCACTATATAGAATAACTCGCTCAGGATTATCAAAAATTGCCTTTCCCCCGGCGGAAGAAAATATAATCGGGCTGCCTGCATTTCTCATGCGAGTGACAAGAAGGTTGCTACCAGGCTCCATTTTAAGTGTATCCTCAATACGAAGAACGCCAAGAGTTTGCGGAAGGGTCTGAATTACTTTCACTGTTGCATGGGGAGCGATAGTCATATTGCGGATATCCTTGCCAAGCGGAGTAAAGCCGCTTTGTCCTGTTATATCGAAGAAGGAAGACTCTCCGATGGTGATGTCAACAGTGTGAGTATGAACGTCAAGGAAGTAACCGTACACCTTAATATCAACAAAGGCATTTGCGAGGACATCCAGATGAGGGTTTTCGCCTGTTGGAAGAAGAACCGCATCAAGAATTTGTTCGGTATTATTGTTACTTTCAACGACAATAGCCTCTCCTAGTTGAATATGATTTGCCTCGACAACGTATTGCGAATCGGCGTTTACGTCCTCGTCCATCGTGAAATTTGAAGCTATTAAATGAACACTCCCTTGGAAATTGGAAACAGCTTGTGGGCCTGAATAAATGACATTCTGGTAGCGAACAGTAACATCTGCTAAGTTAGCAGGAATGAAAACGATACCATTGCTGTTATTCCCTTTAAGAGTGATATTTTGCAAAGTAATATTTTTAGTGGTTGTGTTTTCAGCGGCCAAATGGATAGTTGCCGCAGGAGAAGAATCGCCAAATTGGGTAAAGGTATATTCGGCGCCATCAATTATGATGTTGTGTTTGCTAGGGTGAATGGCGATGCCACGTGCATCGGCGATGATGTTATTGCCAAAATAGATGATTTCATAACTGTTGTCCGTTGATAAGGCCAAGAGCAAATCTTCATAGTCATGGACAGTGATTGTATCAGCTGGAGACTCATATTGTGCTTGAGGACCTTCTGCTTCGAAAATATCTGGGATAGCAGGAGCTTCAGGGGTCGGCATGATAGTGGGAGTTACAGTAGGAGTTTCTAATACCGGCTGGCTATCATCAATGGGAATAGAAGTGTCGTCTTCTGGCGACACTTCTGTAAACTCCCCATATGCTCTGACCGCTGGAGAGGCAGCCATAGCCAGAAAGGTTGAAGCTACAAAAACTAAGACTAGTATTAAAGAATTTCTTTTGAGATATTTCATCGTAGACAACCTCCTTTCAAAGAGTGTTTCTTTTTTAGCAAAACTATCAACGAAATAACGATTATAAAAGTCAATAATAGTGCTAGTAAAATGTGTTGTAAATGGATATTTGCTGAATCTTCAGAAATAATTCCGTCATTGATAAAGTCGGACTCAGCCGCAGTAATGACAAATTCTTCCTGATAATTAAAAACTTCTTCGTTGTACCTAATTAAAACCTCGGAGAGATATGTTCCAGCTTTAAACTCCTCTCTTTTTAATGCAACACCTAGAGGCATCGTAGAATTGGGCGCCATGTCGATGTTAGTCTTGCTAGTATGCGCCCATATAACGCCATCTTGGTCTTGAACTGAGATAGTGACATCAACACCTTTGGCAATAGCCGCCTGCGTGTTGCGAATTGCGTGAACGAATTCAGGTTGATAATTTACAGTTTTAGGGGTCACGCACGTAAGTTCAAATTGAGGACTTACATTCGCATCATTCTCAGAAAGTTTGACACCAACAACGTAACTAAAGATGTTATTAATTGTGGTTGTTTTTGCTGTTACGGTTTTTTCTTTTTCGCGTGTAAAAACTAGTCCGCCTAAGATAACTCCATCAAAGGGGTCATTCGGCATTTCAACATTGACGACGGCAGTTTCACTGCTTTTAGCTGGTATCAAAATAGTGTCTTCTTTAGTATTGGCAATCGTTGAAAAGGGAACACGTAACGATTTGTCATGAATCGAGGGTGTCGTATAGTCAATGATGCCATGACGATTAGTCGAAGCACTAATGGTTTCGATGTTGATGAGTAACGAAGTGTCAAGCTGGTTCGTTATCTCAATTTCTAGTTGTTGAGTTTGCCCAGGCGCCATGCGGAGATCAAAGTAAGTAAGGTTTCTATCAAGTTGGTTCTCCGGAAGAATTGCCTGGACGTAAAATCCTGCATCACTTGGGGGTGCTGCCTCAACAGGGAACGAAACGGCAGCACTCCCCAAGATTGTGAATGAAATTGTAATAAGTAAGAGGAATTTATTTTTTAACGTTCTCATAAGTGACCTCCCTTCTCTAAGGTGTGGTTTGTAATGTCCAAGTTAGGTCAGCTTCGTAGTTTCCTGTTCGAGCGGTACCAGGCAGAACAGTTAGTTCAGCATCTGTCAACTCGGTGTTGATTTCCCACACTCCCATGCCAGCGTCAGCTTCGGCAACAAAAATAGAATTTTGTTCTCCATCAGACGCAAGTACTAGAGACTCCGTAGAAGTTGAAGTAGGAGCATTGCTGAGCGTACCGTTGATACCAGAAATGCTAGTACCAGTTAGAGTCAAGAATGCGCCAGATAACTCTTTTGAAGATTCTTCATGAAGAAATTCAGAAAGAGCGACGTTTAAATCCCAACCGTTGCCATTGCCTCGCAAGTCAGATACGCGAATTGCTGGGTCGACGCTTATAGCGCTGTAGGTTTCACTAGCTGCAGCAATTTCTTGTTCGCCAAAGTCGAAAGTAGCAACATTGACAAGAGAAAGTGTGCCCGCCTCAAAGGTGACGGTAGCAGTGGTCTCTTTGTTAGTATCGTCGCCAGCAGCGTAGATACTTTTCGGGGTAAGAATGGTTAATGCACCTAGTAAGAAAACAAGTGCTAGAGCCAAGCCCGAAACTTTTGTTTTTGAGTACATAATTGTACCTCCTTAAAAGTTTGCTAATTATTATGGTGGGAATAATAATTGCGGTTTACGAGTTCCAAAAAAAAGATTACTATAAGAGTGACAAAAAATCGGTGGTATTTCCAACGAAAGGTAAAAAAATTTAAACATTAATGCTATGTTGATTGGGTTGCTTATTTAATAAAATCCATATATAATTACAGTAAAAGTAGGAAAACTAGCATGTCAAAGGGCAAACAATAGGCTTTTTTGCAGATATTTTTCTATAGAGAAAGTGAAACCGTTACAGTAAAATTGTAAAGTGACAAAAAGGAGATATATAAATGATAAAAGACTTAGTTGCAATTTCAAATCATTATGGATCAAATCCAGAATTAGTCCTTGCTGGAGGGGGAAATACTTCATTTAAGGACGATGATAGCTTATGGATTAAAGGTTCAGGAACAACCCTTGCAACCATTACGGAGGCAGGATTCGTAAAGATGAACAGAGCAGCGCTTGCGAAGATGTTCAAGGTAGACTACCCAGAAGAGACGAAAGCACGCGAAGATGCAGTATTAGCAGACCTTATGGCGGCACGTGAGAATTGCGAAGAAGATAAAAGACCGAGTGTTGAGACGTTACTTCATGACCTTTTCAACTTCAAATATGTAGTACATACGCACCCTGCTTTAATTAATGGATTAACATGTGCGATTAATGGTGCCAGTGAATGTGAAAAATTATTTGGAGATCAAGTGGTTTGGATTAGCATTACACCACCGGGATATGTGCTTTCAACAACGGTCAGAGACGAAATGGTAAAATTCAAAGAGAGAACGGGTAAAGATGCGGATATTATCTTGCTTCAAAACCACGGCATCTTTGTGGCAGGAAATACTAGCGAAGAAATCGATGAAAAGTACGAGAAAATATTAAGTGTGCTCAAAGCACAAATAGTTGAAGAGCCAGATTTTGCAGAAGTTAAAGTGGATGATGAACGCGTCAAACTACTAACGGATGAGATTAAGAAGATAGAGGGTGTCAAAGCGGTAGAATTCACCACGAATGTGAAAGTTAGTGAGATGCTGGTTGATGAAGAAACTTTTGCACCGCTATCATCCGTATATACTCCGGACCATATGGTGTATTATAAACGAGCGCCGCTTTTTGTAATGGCAGACAAAGAGATCGATAAACAATATGAATTGCTTCACAAGGGATACGAAGAATTTGTTGCGAAATATGATTTTAAACCACAGATAATTGCCGTTCAAGGACTAGGTTATTTTAGTGTGGGAGATAGCGAAAAGGCAGCCAAAATTAATGACATATTATTCCTTGATACGATAAAGATAGCAACCTATGCACGCTCTTTTGGAGGACCTTTATTCATGGCAGATAGTATGATTGATTTTATTGCTAACTGGGAAGCGGAATCTTATCGCAAAAAGGTCAATGAAAAGTAGAGTCTTTTAAAACTCTACTTCCCAAATGACCTTTTTATTGGAGGAGCTATTATATAATAGCTTCTCTTAATTTTAAAATGTTTTGTGTCAAATCTTCATCTTTTTTGAAAACGCTACTGCTTCCAGCAACGAAGATATCGCCACCAGCTTTTCGCATCTTTAAGGCATTTTCAAAACTGACATTTCCGTCAACTTCGATGACAATATTGTCATATCCACGAGCAAGAAGAAAGTCTTTTGTGCGCTTGATTTTGTCAAGAGACTGAGGGACTAACTTCTGTCCAGCATAGCCAGGGTTCACCGTCATGATTAAAACAGCATCCAATTCGGGCAAGACATCTTCTAGCGTATGAATTGGCGTTGCAGGGTTCAAGGCAAGCATTGCCTTAGCACCCTTATCTTTGATGGCTTGTAATGTTCGTTGGACATGATTGGTGCTTTCATAATGAATGGAAACGTAATCGCCCTCTCTAAGATTAAACCAGTCCATCTTTCTATCGGGCTCATCAATCATAAGGTGTATATCGAGGGGGATATCTGTTGCATCATGTAGCATATTGATAAAATCTGTACCCAAAGTATAATTGGGGACGAATACTCCATCCATCACATCTACGTGAAGATATTCAATCTCACATTTTTCAAATGTTTTAAGTGTAGCTGCTAAGTCCAGAAAATCAACACACATAACGGAAGGTGCTATTTGTCCTCTCATGGATTAACCACCACCCTTAATCCGCTATGGTCTTCAGCGGTTGCAAAGGCTTCGTTGATGTCATCAAGGGCAAAGGTATGAGTTAAGAATTTCTTAACGTCGATTCGACCACTAGCAATCAGGCCGACTGCTTTTTGATGATGTATAGGCATTGCTCCATGAGCGCCAGTGATAAATAATTCTTTATAGTGAATTGTATTTGTATCGATAGAAACTTGTCCTTTGTCCTTTGGAAGTCCACCAAAGAAATTAACTTTCCCTCTGTTTTTCGCCATAAAGATAGCGTCTGCTTGAGCTTGAGGTGAAGGGCATGAAGTGAAGATTACATCGGCACCTAGACCATCTGTTTCGTCTAATACACGTTGTAGGGAATCTTCGTCGGCAGAACAGATATAAACGTCTGCAACATCCAACTCTTTAGCAAGGTCAAGGCGTGGCATAGAACGATTGATTAAGATAACTTTTGAAGCGCCCATAGCTTTGGCAACTTCGCACAACATCATTCCGATAGGACCGGCTCCGATTAGGACAACTACGTCATTTAACTTTATTGGTGCAAGCTCTAAGGCGTTTAAAACGCAACCAAGAGGTTCTGCAAGAGCAGCTTCGTCATAAGTTACATGATCAGGAAGCTTCTGGATAGGACCATAGTTTACAACTGTTTGGTTAAGTAAAATATATTCAGCAAAACCGCCAGCGAATTGATAACCCATAGCATAATTTATCTGACAGTTATTACCTATTCCGGCTTTACAAAAAACACATTCCCCACATGGAACATCAGCACCAATAGCGATTCTATCGCCGACAGTGAAGTTTGTTACGTATTTGCCGATTTCAACTACTTCTCCTGAGATTTCATGTCCCAAAATTTGTGGAAGAAGAACTCTGTTATTGCCAGAATGAAAAATTCTAATATCGCTACCACAAACGGCACAGGCTTTTACCTTTACTAAGATACTTACATCGTCACAAGTAGGTGTAGGAACCTCTTTGACAGATAGTACATTTAATTCCTCTAACATTGCTGCTTTCATTATTAAGACCTCCTTAAATTGATTACCGTGTTCTTATAAAACAAACATTACTTTGCTAAAATATTCTTCGCGATTCTTCATCAAATCAAATGCTTCTTTATGTTGAGAGAGAGAGAATTTGTGGCTAAGAAGACAAGATATATCCAAATCCCTCATACACTGTAGTGCAGTATTCCAATCGTTTTGGCTATTGCAATATGAGGAGTTCCAGGTTCCGCATACATGCAATTCTTTGCGCAGTATTTCCCAATAGCCCTTTTGACTCAATTCCATTTCTTTGGCAGGGTTGCCCATCAGCACAACCGTTCCAAAAGGCTTGGCAGCAAACATTGCTTGCTCAAAAGTTTGGCTAACGCCAGCACCTTCAATACATACATCGACTGGGCCCTCTAACTTCGTTTCGAAGCCGAGTTTTTCGGCGAAGGCAATCTTTTGAGGATCGATGTCTAACAAGTAGACCTTACCAGCACCTTTATACTTTGCCCACTTGCCTATCATCACGCCAATCGGACCAGCGCCGAATACGGCAACGCTATTGTTGGCTTTAAGATTTGCGTGCTCTAGACTATGCAAAGCAACTGCTAGCGGTTCACACATAGCGATTTCTTCATAGCTCAATTCATCTGGTGCGATAAGCACATTCCAAATAGGAACGGAAATGTATTCTGCAAAAGCACCGTCACAACGAGAACCGAAGTAATCGTAATCTTGGCACTGAGCATAGTTGCCAGATTCGCAACTAGCACATTTTCGACAAGGAAGAAGCGGAAAAACAGTACATTTCTTACCAACTAAAGCCGCATCATCAGCTTCCATTATCTGCCCGCTAAATTCATGCCCAGGAATGGTTGGAAAATGATAAGTTCCCTTTGTAAAAACGCGAGGAACGTCGCTTCCGCAAATCCCACTAGCTTTTATCTTGATTAAGACCTCGCCGTCCGCGCGGACAGGCATTGGAACGCTTTCGTATTGTAAGTTACCGATATCATGTAGTACACAAGCCATCATTTGTTTTTTCATTGTTTTACCCATTGCCTCCAATATTCAACACTTTCCTTTAGTTCCTGGATGATTTTAAATTCTGAGTCCCAGTGTTCGCGGTGTGAAATCTCAAATGTTAAGATTGTTTTCTCGCATCCAGACTTTTCTATTGCCGCCATCACTTTGTCTCCTTGAATAAGGCCATCTTTGTTATACTCTTCTGTAAAAGGAGCATGATTAGATTTGTGTAAAACGGTTTGTTGAATGTGGATAATAGGTGAGTATTGTGAAAGTTGTTCTAGCCAAGGGTAAGGATCTCGCTCATCTGGATGTGGAGCGTGTCCAATGTCTAGACAAATTCGCATAGGTACTCCACAGTTTTCATTAACGCGGTTCATCAAATCTAAGCTTTCGCTGATGCGATTGCCCATCTCTCTTGGTACGCTCATAGGTTCAAAGATAAGGCTCTCATATCCTAGCTCTTGTGCATAGAAACTTAGCGCTTGCCAGTTTTTCACGCCTTCTTCTACCAAGAAATCATAATTATGTTCAAAGGAGTCAAAGGTTAGTATACCAAAATGACTTCCTCCAGTTTTCGCTCCTAATTCACTACCTATCCATAGTAGCTTTTTAAACCATTCTACCCAGATTTTTCGTGCTTCTTCATCGGGATGCATGAGATGGTTTACACGAGTAAAAGCTGAAGTAAAGATACTGTCTACTGAGATATTGTGTTTTTTTGTTGCTTCTTGTATTCGAGAGAGTTGACTTTTAATATAGTCATCTGGTAAAAACGGATTCAATAAATCCGCCACAAATTGAACACTGCGTAAATCTAAATCTTCATCTACAACCTTTGCCCATACTTCGGGCTCGATATATTTGTTTATTGCAAAGCCAAGGTTTGTCCCAAGTTTAATATCCATTCATATACCTCTTTCTTTTGCTATGTATCATGTGAAATCTTCAATATAATAATGGGGCGGGATGTGTTTGCATCCCACCCCAACAGTTCAAATAAAGTATTTGCTGTTATAGCTTAGCGTATTCTAGTAATCGAATTCATCTACATTAGTAATGTCGAATACTAAAGCGTCGCCTAATACGATTTCTCTATCAGCGATATCTTTAGCGCCTAGTCTACCTGCTTCAACTTGAGCATCTTGTGGTGTTAGGGTACCATCTGCAAGTTGGTAAGCAGTTTGTACTGCTAAGTATCCAAGATCCATACAATTCCAAAGAACACCTGAGTTCATAGGATTTGATTCGTCTTTGATGTATGTTTTCATTCCGTTAGGTGTTGCGATACCTGTCATAGTAACTGCGTCAGGATTTGGTTTGTCAGCTGCTGATTGATATTGTGCGCCAAGTGCTGGTGCAGACATAGATGAAAGTGCAAGAGCTGCTTGAATCTTGTCTTCGCCTTCGCCCATTCTACCAATTACAACTGCACACTCGCTGTTTACTTTCGCTTCGTCAGTTCCAGGATAGTATACGTCAGTTTCTTGGTTTTGAATTTGCATGAAGTTAAAGTCATCAGTTTCTAATAATTTGTGAATAGCAGCTTCCCATGCAAGTTGGTTAGCGTCTGTTCCTGTACTAGATACGATTGCGATATTAGCTTTCTTGTCTCCGCCATATCCTTTAGCTTTTAAGTCATTAGCTGCGCCGTCAAGTAGGCCTTTTGCGATTCCTTCTGCAACGATTTGATTTACAAAGATATCTCTTGCGTCTGGGTCAGCATCAGCATCAAAGGTGATTACTGGAATACCAGCATCTTGTGCTTTCTTTAATGTAGGTGCGATAGCGTTTGGATCATTAGGAGATACAACGATAGCACTAACATTTTGAGCAATCCATCCTTCAAGAATATCTACTTGTTTTTGGTTTGTTGCTTGATCTTGAGGTGGTCCATCATATAATAAAGTGATTCCCAACTCAGCGGCAGCTTCTTCAGCTCCCTTTTTACATGCGTCAAAGTAGTTTTCGCCTTTGAACTTTGGTAGCATTGCGATTGTTACATCGCCACTAGGTGCATCAGCTTCTGCGGGTGCATCAGCATCAGCGTCAGTTTCAGCTGGTGCTTCTGCAGGTTTTTCTGCAGGTGTTTCTGTTTTCTTACCACAGCCAATAAGTGTTAAACCAGCTACGACAAGTGTTACAAGTAAAACTTTTTTTAACAACGTGTTCTTTCTC
>JGI994J12354_10002151_pt1 | contig 19484 bp, 21 predicted proteins | sample IntmicLarv3ML3BL_FD_12354 | JGI IMG/M metagenome (IMG submission 12354)
GAAAAGGAATACAGCTTTGAGGAATTTGTCAATGATGTTTGGTTTTCCTCAATCCTTGACGGAAGCCGCAAGCAAACAACCGTAACATTTTATTCGACTATGTTAAAAAGAATAATCCCCCATTTCACAGGCAAGCGGCTGAAAGACATAAACGGATTTGAAATATCGGACTTTTTGACTTCGCTCCGCTTTTGTGAAAAGCCGTTATCTGAAAAATCAATACGCCACTATTACACAGCATTTAGCAATATATTTAACTTCGCACATAAACACGATTTTATAACAGAAAATCCGATTAGAAAAGTTGACGCGCCCTCTGTCACAAAAAAGCCTGTTACTGCATTGTCGCAAGATGATACTATGAGATTTTTACATCTTACTACATCTTTACAGCTTGATTTTAAGTGTTTGCTACAACTTTTAATAACAACAGGCTTGCGGCGTGGTGAGTGCTTGGGCTTGCAATGGCAAGACGTGGATTTTAACAATAAGATAATAAAAGTCAACCGCTCCGCCGTTTATATTTTAGGAAAAGGCACAGTTATCAGTACGCCGAAAACCAATACGTCAATCAGAGCAATTCCAATAATAGAAAGTATCTGCAATATGCTGATAGAGTTAAAACAGGAAGCCGAAAAGGAATACAACAATATTTCTTTGGATAATGCTTTTGTGTTTGGAAGCCCCGCTGACATATTCAATCCTCGTGACCCCCGCGCAATGGCGCGCCGAATGAGCCGCTTTATCAAGACGAATAACCTACCTGACGTATCGCCGCACGATTTACGCCACACTTGCGCTTCTCTGTTGCTTGCTAACGGCGCGGACGTGAAAAGTGTTCAAGAGATATTAGGACACGCTGACGCTTCCACAACGCTGAATTTTTACGTTAAGACGGACATAAATCAAATGCGAAACGCAACAAATAAATTTGCAATGGGAACGTGAAAAAAAGTCTGTAAAAGCCAAAGACAAAGCAAGGCTTTCTATGATAAAATAAAAAAAACATAGGAGGCCTTAAATTATGGAAAGAAGAAAAAGTGAAAGAATGTCAGAAGGAAAAAAGAATATCATAGCCGGACTGTTGGAAGAATACGATATCCAGTCAGCGGAGGATATCCAGGATGCACTGAAAGACCTGTTGGGAGGTACCATCAAGGAGATGATGGAAGGTGAAATGGATGAGCATTTGGGTTATGATTCTTATGAACGCTCCGATAACCCAAACTCACGAAATGGATATAAGCCTAAAAAAGTTCGAAGTAAATACGGCGAAGTGAGCGTTTCTGTACCACAGGATAGAGATAGCTCGTTTGAACCCAAGGTGGTAAAAAAGCGGCAGAAAGACATTTCGAGGATTGATGAAAAAATCATATCGATGTACGCAAAAGGCATGACAACACGGCAGATTTCAGAAACCATTGAAGATATCTACGGCTTTGAAGTAAGTGAGGGTATGGTATCCGACATTACAGACCGGCTGCTTCCAGAAATTGATGAATGGCAGCATCGCCCCTTGTACGATGTTTATCCCATAGTATTTATTGATGCGGTGCACTTCTCTGTCAGAGACAACGGAATAATTCGCAAACTGGCAGCCTATATTATCTTAGGAATCAATGCAGAAGGTCGGAAAGAAGTTCTCAGCATTCAAGTCGGCGAAAACGAAAGCAGCAAGTATTGGCTCAGCATTCTGAATGACTTGAAAAACAGAGGGGTGAAGGATATCTTAATCCTATGTGCAGATGGATTAACAGGTATAAAGGAATCTATAGCCGTTGCATTTCCGAATACGGAGTATCAGCGCTGTATCGTACACCAAGTCCGAAACACATTACGCTACGTTCCGGATAAGGATAAGAAAGCCTTTGCCGCAGATTTAAAGAGCATTTACCATGCCCCGAATGAAGAACAAGGTCGGGCAAATATGGAAGCCATAACCGAAAAATGGCATGAGAAATATCCTAATGCGATGAAGAGTTGGACTACAAATTGGGATGTCATTTGCCCGATTTTCAAGTTTTCAGCCACTGTTAGAAAGGTCATATACACAACCAATGCCATTGAGAGTCTGAATAGTACATATCGTCGCCTAAACGCTCAAAGAAGCGTATTCCCGAGTGATACGGCACTTTTAAAGGCGTTATACCTTGCCACTTTTGAAGCCGCCAAGAAATGGACAGTCATGCTTCGTAACTGGGGAACGGTATACGGCGAGCTGTCGGTCATGTATGAGGGACGGTTGCCGGAATAACGGAAAAGGCATGTCAAGCGTCCTGTTTCGTCAGGTTTTTCTTGACATGCCTTGATTTACGTATTATAGTGGGAATATGATATACAGCTCAATTGCAGCTGCTTTTCACTCATTCTTATCATAGAAAGTGCTTTTACAGAATTTTCTTCACACTCTCTCCGGGTTTTTGAAAAAACTGCGTGTGATTTTCACAAATCACCGTAGTTTTTTACTTTGCACCGGATTTTTTTAGCAAACCCGGACAGCAGTCGGTGAATAGCATCCGTGCGCCTGTCTTTTGTGTAAAGGCTGTATTTCTCAACATCCCTTCCGCACATACTCCCCAAACGCACACTCCACATCATCCAACAACCCCGCCAGTTCAAGATATTCATCTACATAACCAAGATTCTCCCTGCCCCACCTAACCTGTTCCTCATGACGAATAATCTCATACGCCTTCAACAGCAGTGTCAGACCTATCTCACCCTTCAGATAGTTGCTAATCGATTTTAACATACGATTCTTTCCCTTCAGCTCACCTCTGTAATACTCTAAGTCTTGGTATGCGTGCATACACTCACTATACACCTGACCGGCATCATTCAACCAATGTCCCAATGCTGTCATGTCGCTGTAATCTGCCTTTTCACGCAACCCTTTTATGCGTTCATCCGTTTCATCCCAATAGCAAATCTTAGTTAGTACAAAGGGTTCGCCGGAATAGGTTGAGCAGAATACAATATCACCTACTTCAAACGGAGTGGGAATCTGAATCCATAAATCGTCAAATGCCCACCGAAGCCGCCACTTAGACCTGCTTACATGTACATACTCCTCAACCGAAATATATTCCCATTCAAGATTAGTGTAAACAGTCATAGAGTCATCACAATCAAGCCATTTCTTATGAATCCGACACTTTTCTATGTCACCATCCTTGTTTTCTTTTTTTACAGCCTCTACCACCGCATTTAGTGTTGAGAAGGGTATATTTTCCTCACAGTCCATGCCATCGTCGTTAATATAATATATAGCGTAATTGTAAATGGCATTGGGTTCATCTGCTTTGAATTTCTCAATCATCTCATTTTCCATTTCCATATAGTCCATCAAAAGCCTATGCAGGCTGTCATAATATGGTATGCGACCACGCCTGGAAACTTCCTCATCGGGCATAGTATTTATTATTTCCTTCAAAGCATTATGTTTTTCAGAAAGGGTTGCTTGGCTTTGATAAATAATAAATGCCATTTCAAGAGATGTAAACTGATGGCTGATATTTCGGCAATGTTCAGCTATGTCTTTTGAGTTCAAAAATTTATAAATATCCATTGTGTTAGCCTCCTTTTTTGATGATGATTTTTATATAAATATGCCTTACTCTACAATCGATATGTACGATATTACCCATACTCCCCAAACCGACATTCCTTAAACCACAAATCCCGCTCTACACCCAAACAACCGAGCAGTTTAATCTCTATCAGTTGATTCAACGTAAAATAGCCCCATTCCGAAGAATCAAGCGCACTACTGTTAATCACATAACCAAAGAATAATATATCATCATCTTGCATCTCGCATTCCGTGACCAGCCAAGTGAATGATGCCAGGAAATATTTCACCCGTCGGGATTCCTTCATTTGAGTATAATGGCGGTATTGTATCTAATATGCTTTGTGGTAATAACTCCTCTCGTGTCATACCCTCGCCTCCGTTCTCTCACCCAATAACCGATACAACGTTGTTTTACCAATACCACTATTCTTACAAACCTCATCAACCGTGAACTGCCCGCTATCATACATTTTCAATGCTGTCGTTGTGGTCTTATCATTCGTTTTAGGTCTGCCGCCAAATCTACCTCTTGCACGAGCTGCCGCCAAACCCTCTCTTGTACGTTGAGCTGTCAAATCTGCTTCGAACTGGCTTAATCCTGCAAATATTGTAAACATCAACTTCCCATGAGGAGTGGTAGTGTCAAGCCAGGTCTCCTTCAAACTTTTGATATTAGCTCCTTTAGCCTGTATCTGCTCTACAAGAGTAAACAAGTCTTTGGTACTACGGCTTAATCTGGTAAGCTCCGAAATAATAACGATATCCCCATCTCGAAGCTGTTCCATCAGCTTCATAAGCTCCGGTCGGTCTCTCTTCCGTCCTGTTACCTTTTCGGTAAATATCTTTTCAGCTCCGGCTTCTGTCAGAGCATCAATCTGCCTGTCCAAATTCTGGTCGATGGTGCTGACCCTGGCGTATGCTATAATAATAGTAATCATCCCTTTCCCTAAAACGTATAGTGCTGTATGTTTTGAAACTTTGATTTCGGAACGGGTTTTGGAACTGAAAAACAGCCGCTTTCACCGTTTTTCTGCTCTGCACCCAAAAGACCGAAAAACGGTCGTTTTGTGAACGAGTATGTTTCGTTAAAATAGAAAAACCACTCGCAAGAGTGGCTTAGCAATGACAATTTTTTTAAGTTTTTATTCCTGACTCGTTTCGTCTTCGTTTTCGTTTTTCACAAAGATATTATCTCTAAGAATATCTTTCAGCAAAAATATATCTCCTGTTACAGCTTTAATCGTTGCAATCATAAGTAAGTCTGTATCAAGACTAGCAAAATTAATATCGTATCCGACATTCTTAATTAGTAGGGTTAGAAAGAGTCTTTGACACCTGCCGTTGCCTTCTCTAAAAGGGTGTAATGCATTTAGACTACAATATAAATCCGTTAATTCATCTATAAATTGAGAAAATGGTAAATTGGCGAGGTACTTTTCTTGCTTTAGTCTATCAAAACACTTCCTGCCATATTCCTCGATTTCAGAATGCTCACAGAAGTTTGTTCCCTTTTTACTGATATTTATTGCACGCACTTGTCCTGACCATTCGTACAAATCTTCAAATAATCTTTTGTGTAAGGACTTATAATATTCAAAATCGACATTATTAAAGTCGTTTTCTAATTCTATTGAAGCAGCATTAGCGGCTGTTAAGGTTTCTTCAACAGCGTTCAGCGTAGCCTCATCCCGAATGTCCAATTTATTAATCAAAACTGTGGTATTTTCATAGCAATTATCTTGGATACTGTCTAAAGAATATTCCATGCTCAACTCCTATTTGCTAATAATCGCTCTATACACTCTTGTTTTGTTATATTACCCAAAACCACTTCCTCACAGAGCTTCTTATGGCTGTCCGGGAAGACGTATCCCTCCATCTTTACTGACGCTATTGCATTTGATAAAGCACGGTCAACATTTTTTCTATTATTGACTGCTACAGTTCCCATGGGATAGCAACCCCTTTCTTCATTTTGCGTTTTCTTTCATTACTAGTATAACAAATATTTTCGGAAAATTCAATATTATTATAAGTTATTTATTAAAAATCACCGTTCCCATAGGGTACAGTCTATCGGGACGCATAAAAACAGTCCCATTAGTCTTGGTTATAGACTAATGGGACGTTCCGTTTTGAAATTATACCTTAGTGGGACATAAATTCAATTACGCTGATCAGTAATCCCAAACATTACTCGGCAGCATTTTGCTACCCTTGGGAACATTCCAAATTTCTATCGTTCTCGGTTCATTTGGTTTAATATCTTCTATTGCAACACTGTTGATTATACGAAAATCATTATTGCCATCCCTGTCCGGGAAAATGGTTTGAAACATTACAGAAATGCTGTTAAAATACCGTTCAGAAACGATAGTAGCTTCCACCTCATATCTTCCGGAATATTCTATCACTTTAAAATCCGATATTGTAACACCTTTGATAGTAACCGGATTGCGCGGCGTAGTAATGCTGCCAATATCAGAAGTAGTCCATTCTGTCGGCATATTTTCGGGTGTCATATAGTCATCGCTGCTGTCTTCAAAATATTCCTCATCCTCATAATAATCGCTCGTATCGTATTCCACCGAGCCGTCTTGGAATACATACACCGTGAGAAACTCGCTTTGGAGTGCTCCTATCTCAAACTCATAAAACCTAAAACCGGCGGTACCGCTCCGCATACTTGTATCATTTGATAAGATAACGTATGTTCCTACACCCCAATTTTTATCAGCCCATTTTACAAGCATGTCATAAGCAGCACCATAGGTGAATTCTTCTTCCGGCTCTTCAATGGCTTCGGATTCCTTTATTTCAGCTATTTCTTTTATCTCTAAAAACTCAACAACCACAACCTCCGACTTGGATTCAGGCGTTATCTCAACTTGAAAATGCGCTGTAGAACCATCTGTGAAGTACGGTAAATCTTTCGTATCCTGCTGAATCTTCGCTATGTGCTTACCGTTCTTGTCCACAAGTGCGATACTAAACTCGAAATAGCTACTCTCTGACTCTGCTCCGACCTTCTTCAACGTTCCGAGTACAGTATATGTATCGCCCTCTTTAATCAGCTTTAAATCGCTTCCGGCAAGCGGAGCGGTTTCTTCGGTGATACCCTTGAACTCCACTTCCGGTGGATTTTCGGGCGAATTGTCTCCACAACCGGCAAGTGTTAATGTAAGCATTAGTATAGTAAGCAATATTGCAATTGGTCGTTTATTTTTCTTTAAATATTTCATATAAATCAATCCTTTCATTGATGTGAAGTCCCTTTGATATCTCGTATATTAATCCAAAATTCCGTTTCGTCCATACCGCCAATCCTAACATATAAATTCAAACGCTCATTATCATAGTCATAGCAACCTAATTCCTCCAAAGAATTTTCATAACAGTCAAATTCCATTTCTTTGAGAAGAGTTCTGTAATTAGCGATATGTTCCTGTGAAACGAGTCTATCATCATAAATATATCTTTTTTCTCTAACAATTTTGTGCCCTTCATCTATCCTCAACAAAGGTATTCCTGCCATTGCTCCGAAATCGGGTATGTTTGGAAACGCTTTGTAATAAGAAAGACTACCACTACTTGTCTGTGCCGAAGGTGCGTTAGACATACCGGAAGCCGATGCAACAGGCTTTGCCGTATTAAGTGCCGCTCCACAAAATTCACAATAAGCGACATTGCCAACAATAACATTAGCCTGTGACCCACAACCGCTACAACTAACGACTATATTTTGTGGTTGCTGCATAACCGGTTGCTGCACTATCGGCTGTTGAACCGGCGCCGGAGGATCTGGCACACTGGAATGACGAGCATCAACAGTTACTATAATCGATCCGGTGAGCTGATTATACTTGCCTTCTATGCTAATCATATCTGCCTTTGAGCGTACCTCAAAAGGAACTTTCTTGCTTTGCACCATAAATCTTGAAAAATGGACTTGATGAAAACCCAAAGGTAAATCAAGTTGAATTTGCTCACCGCTTTTGACGGTGGTGGCTTCTTTCCCATCTATAAAGACTTTAAACTTATATTTTGCCAGACCGAAATTTGGACTTGATACTATAACCATAATCTATTTTCCTCCCTTATCTCACTATTAATATTCCACAGAATTCACATTGTTTACTTGTACCTTGAACAATTTTAGTTTCGTTCCCACAACTGCCACAAGCGACAGCTATTCCGGGCGCATTGAATGATGGAGTTGCACTTATCACCACCAATTCCTTTCTGGAATAATCAATATGAGCGTTACGTATATGTCCACCTCTAATGATTTGCTCCAGTTCACTAACTACTACGTTGTAATCCTTCTGTGTTGAAGCCGCTAATTGTTCTATAAAAATTGACGAATTATTACCCATCATAGAACGATATATATTAGCAAGCTTTTCAAGTTTGTTTTTGCCGCCGCCTATTGCAAGCATAATAAAACCTACCACGAGCAACATTATCCCGGCTATAAACGGAAGCCCCATCACGATAAGAGCGACAGGAATACCAAACACCATATTGCCGCCGAGAGCTACAATCCAAATAAGTCCCCAACCGAATAGACAACCTCCTGTTATAAAGACTTTTTTTGCCGCACCATTCATCCTTATATACCTCCCCGTTTCATATTTTGAACTTCAACAGTTCTTTTTTTAGTCAGCAATATAATTTCGTTCAACAACCCATCGACCGTGCTGTCCTTATCCTCGCCATCATTTTGAAAAACAGTTTCCAACTCCATCACTTTAAGTACAATCTTATCATCAGATGAAACATATGTGGCGTTGTCGCAATAGCGTATAGCCTCATAAATCTTTTCCAACTTGTCCCTATACGCACTATTCCGCTCATCATTCATCAGTATAAATACATCATCTTGTATCTGCTTAATCTGCGCTACAGATTGAAGTGTAGCCTTGTTTTTATCTGATACTGACTTGGTAAACACAGTCATCAATATAGCGATGATTGCTGTGACTGCCAGAATAATGAGTTGAATAGTAATAATCGCTGTTACACTGTCAATCAGTCCTGTGACGAATATAAGCGATACAATCAGTGATACCGGCAAGTATATCCATATAAGCGAAGACATTCCGGCGATAAACATAGTTTTTTCTGGGTTCTTGGAATATTTGCCTATAGCCATAACTCCACCGATTGCTATAAGTTCAGCAAATATCATAAACGTAAAACTTGTCCACTGAACGACTGTAGGCTCTTTGGCGAGGATAAAAAACATCAGACAGGTGATTCCAATAATGATAGCGCCGATTATTGGAATTGATGTTTTAGTTTTCATGCGCCTTCACCCCCTTCCATTTTCCCACCACATCCCGGACAGAACTTTGGACTACCTTCTATTACAATGTCGCATTTCGGGCATTTTCTAACCAATGACGAACCACATTCTGTACAGAAATTCACGTCTTTACTTGGAACCTCAGCGCCGCAGGATGGACATGGAGGGATTTTTTCATAACCACAGCTACATTTCAATGTCCCGTCAGGTAAATCAGCGCCACATTTGGGGCAGGGACAATATCTGTCGCCGCATTCGGGACAGAATTTGCTTTTAGAGGGGTATGAATGACCACAGGCGTCGCATTTAATCATGGGTTCCTGTACCACAGCAGGATTGACGGCATTTGTATTTATATTTTTCGCCATCCCTCCAAACTGTGAACCCACAGCGCCTCCGAGTCCGACGCCCATACCTAAACCCATCCCCATTCCCATAAATTGTGAAGATCCGGCTCCTTCATTCGATGCTGCCGCTTCCAACGTATCAAATGAGCGTTCCTGCTGGTAGCTGTATCCGATAATGCTCATTTCAGCGCGTTTTGCCAATGCATTCTTTAATTGGATTACCGTCGGGTCATCTTCGGGAATGCTGATATCGTTGACATAGAAATTCAAAAGCTTAATGCCATATTCGTTGAGAGTAGGCTCTATACGTTCTTTCATAAATGACGAAAGCTCGTCTATATAAGCGTTGATTTCCAAAGTTCCTATCTGTTTTTTAATAAGATATGACGCTAAGCTGTCCTTAACCTTTGTTACATACAGCCCTCTGAAATAATTAGTTATGTTTTGCGTATCAAACAAAGGTAATGTTCCAACCAGTTTGATCAAAAACTTTTTAGGCTCGTCGATTCTGATGCCAAACTGACCGAAGGCGCGAACCGGCACAAACACCCCAAATTTAGGGTCTTGTAACTGAATCGCTGTGGGCGTTCCCCATTTGATCTCCAGCGAATGAACCTGGTTGATAAACCATACCTCGGCGGCAAACGGTGAACGACCGCCAAAGGGGAGATTTACCAGCTTGCTAAGCAGAGGGATATTGTTGGTCGATAGGGTATGCCTTCCCGGTCCAAAGATATCTAATGCCTGCCCGCCTTTGAAAAAAATAGCTATTTGTGATTCATTCACAATAAGTTGTGTCCATGTCCCAAGCTCCGCGTTTGGATATTTCCACGCGAATACATCAGGACTGCCATTGTACTTTACAACATCTACGATTGCCATATTATTCAACTCCATCCTCAAAAAATCTTTTTTTTATACATTATTCTATCACTGAAAAAGCAATAATGCAAGATATATTTACTTGCATTATTGCTTGTATCACGCATTCAAATATTAATATAAAATATTCGTGGGAGGTGTTTGCATGTTCGAAATAAAACGACCAAAGGCTTCTAACAAAACAATTCGTATGCCTAATGAGTTAATTGATGAATTAGAAAAGCTCGCTAATATGAATGATATTTCCTTCAATCAATTAGTTGTTCAATGCTGCAAATATGCTTTAGACAACATGAATAATCCCAAGTCGGACAAATAAGAGCTCTTATCGACCTTTAAGATGTTCCAGGTATCTTCTAAGATGTTCGGCAAAGCTGATTTTAGGGTTGGGATTGAATATGTCGGTATGTAGTTTTTTTCTTTTGCTTTTAAACCTGCGTTTCTTCTTTTTCATAGCTGAAATTTTCACCTCCTGTTATATTTAAGTTGAGCCTCTCTGATGCTAGTATAAACGCAAAAAAAGATAGCCGGTGCAAACACTCCGACTATCTTCAAGATAGACCCCCAATCCTCATAATCCACAAAATCAATAAACCATGTCGTGGTCAGGCGGCTCGTGTTCCTCCTAGTCGAAGACCGGAGGACACGGAGCGGCCGGTACACGTAAATGTGTTTGTTGAGTTTGGCAAAGAGCAAAGCCATGCGGATCCCCCTGTGGGATCCATCGGGCTTTGCGAAACTCTTTTAATCTGTCACTTTGGATAAAACCGCAAAGCCTGCTACAATAGCGTTTATCGTAACAAAATACATTATGAGTATAAGTGCCTAATATTCCTTTATGTAATCCACAAAATACGATGCAGCATCAGGATCCGGAGAATTCTACGCGGGTAGCGTAATGTGCGAGATGGATACCATATTTTTTCAAAATGTCAATAACCATTTCGAAAAAACACAACCAAAATCCAAACATTATGTCGACTATAAGTCACACTTTCCCCGAATCACTCAGGCTTTCTGACGCGATGTGACCAAATGGACCCATCGGTCGGTCCGCCGAAGCCCGTCGCCTGCCTCCCTCTGCCTATCAAATTGATACTTTAGCTAATAGCTTAAAGTGTTTCATTATTATTATGAAACTATCCACTACACAAAGTTTTGTCTGCCTAAGACGATAAATCTTCTTTTATGCTTTTCCCAATATCAATGCTGCTTTTCTCGCTGTAGTGATGCAGGATATATTCGATATAATCCCGCTCAATCATCTTATAATAAGATATCAATCCGCTTAAAACCTGTACGTCATGGAAATCCCAACTATTCCCGTCCTTCTTCGAGCGTACATAATTATCCAGCATCGCTTTAAATCGCTTCTTCTTCCGATATCCAATAGTAATCTGATTATCAGCATTTAGCATCAACCCAAGGTTCCAATTACGTCCGGAGCTGGATCCATATCTTGTCTTTTCGGTTTTGATGTTAAACGGAGCGGAAAACTCCGTCAACGTGTCGGTTACAAACTGCTGAACTGCATCCTTATTAAAATCTCTCTGACACGACACCAAGATATCATCAGCGTACCTCGTATATACGAAACGATTCTTCTCGAAGCTTCGTAAGGTGTTACTGATTTTATGGTCGATTGGTATCATCATCACATTTGTTATAAATGGTGATATAGGTGTACCCTGGGGTAGAGCGCCGTTTAAGAAGCATAAGCTTAATGCTTTCGATAATACATCCCTGCCTGATGGTCGCTTAACAATTTCCGAGAACGGAAAAATCATCGAAAACATATCCATCACAAACTTATGTGTTGTACTACCGAAGAAATCCTTAAAATCCAGCTTGATAAACCATTTACTTTCGTTCTTCTGATGTCGCTTGATAGAATCTACAGTAGAGCGTCCTCGAACGTAAGCGAATGCAGTTGTATGGTACAGCGCAAACATATGCTGTTCAAATATATCTTTCAACTGTCGTAATGCAGTCATCAGTTCCGGCTCCGGAGCGTCGATTCTTCTCAGACCGCCGCTACTTTTAGGGATATGGAAAGTATGATACAATGATGCTCTATCCTTAGCGAATAAAGCCTCGTTTTGTGTATTGAACAGTTCTAATAGCGCTATTATACTGTTTATATCGGTATTTTCTAACAGCTTGGTATTTACATTATTTGCAAAGTGTGTTCTGGTATTCGTAGTGTTCATTGAAACATATTTCGTTAAATCTTCTATTCCCGCCATCATTTCATCGAACGAAATCTGGTGATACTTTGGCGGTTGTTTGATAGTTATGTATGCCATATTATCCCTTCTTTCTATTTTGAATTGTATTTGTAATCCACATACAGCCAGAATCCAGAGCCTGAAGGCGCCGCGCTACTCCGCCAGGTCTTCGAGGCAGAATATTTCTATTAACGAGCTGCGAGCTGACTTGAAACCCTTGGCATTACTGGCAATCAGGAAATCTTGATTTAGAATCCGACCCAGCCTCGGCTCTTGAGTCTCAGGATATCGGGCTCATCCCGGATGCCAGCCCCTCCATTTCCCATGCAAATTATTACTCCGGATAAAACCGCAAAGCATCTTATCAACCACGACAAGATTATTCATTACAAACACATTAATTCTGTTAAAATGCATCCACAGTAAACTTAAATGCGTCCACCAGTATCAGCTTCCTCAAATCGCCGTTATTTGCAAAATTGACGAAGTTGGCAACCCCAAACGCACAGATTGTCCTGACTGTATGAGCGACCGATAATTCAACATTGCAAGCGGATACAGGCGTTTCTGCCTTTGCTTCCTCGTGAGTGAAATTCATGGAATTGATAAAATCCGCAACCATTTTCGTATCGCTCCAATCAGCAGCGTAATACTGTGCATCGCTTAGACGAGTCCGAAAGTCAAACATAGCCTTGATATATGGATTATCCCTGTTAGTCGCTGCAATCTCTCGGCGAAGTTCGATATCATCAACAGCAAGGAAGATATACCCTGATAGCTTCTGACTGGTATATCCCTTAGGTTCAACTCTGATTACATCTTTAATCTCCGGATTAATCTCATACAACATATCTGTCAACGCATTAACCTTTGGCATTCCAATATGTGCCTGTCTAAACATCTGGTTTGCTAAGTTATGCGGTTCCACGATATCGAAGTCGTAGAGCGTTATTTTTGTCAGTCCGAATCGCACTAACAACTCGGCGATAGTAGAGCCAACGGATAGCAATAGGTAATCATCTGATATTATCTCGTGATTTTCCCCTGCTCCACACCGTGCATGAGACTTTCACCTCACACGGCGTTCCATCGAATATGATTCACTTGTGTTTATTCAATCACCAATAGAGAAAATATTTTGCTGTTTAATGGTTAAGCAATCTCGTTTAATTTTGCCAGATGGCGCAGGTTATTTAGCTTTATCATTTGGGACTTATCAAGATTCAGTATCTGCATATATGTTGCAATCGTGTCCTCATTCGTTGCGTGGATGAGTTTGTGAACCGGTAACAATACCAGTGTAAGATTTTTGTATTCATCCGTTCCACCCATGTGCTTGGGTAATTTATGATGACAATGGATGTCTTCAAGAACTTTAAACTCTTTTCCCGTAACTGAACACCGCCCCCATTGAGAGGAGAACAGTGAAATGCGGTTGTCTGCATACTCTGCACTTTTATCATGCAGAGGTTGTTGCATCATCTTTTGCATCATGAACACATTAATCCGAAGGTTGTCATGTAGTCCAATTCTGCCTTCAGATGTGTAGCAGCAGATACTTCGCTTTCGACCCATTGGGCTTTTGTGTTGCACATAACCGATTGGGTAAATTGGTTCATCGGAACCCGCAACATATCGCAATTTTGCTGATTTCCCATATCGTTCCCTTTCGATTTTTGTAAGCACTCTACCCTTTTTGATAAGCCTATTTCCATTATATACCATCAATCTGTTAGTGAACACGGTCATGACTGCACGATGTAATTTTTTGCAGTCTAAATTGACGCTTGTGGCAATACGGTAATAATTCTGCATCCCCATGACCGAAGAATTATACAGAATGACTTCTTGCTTTTCTGTACGACCTTTAGATGGTTTTGCAATCCGTTTTGCCTGTTCAATCAACGCTTGGCGTTTATTTTTGAGATTTTTGTCGCTGATATGCGACTTAACCACATATTTCACTTCACCCTTGCTCGTTTTACCCTTTGGATGAACCTTGATTTTGAAACCAAGGAAATCAGAGTAACGGCGCTTAACATTGACAACCTTCGTTTTATCTTCCGAAACTTCTAATTTTAACCGTTCCCACAACCATTGCGTAATCGCAATTCTTGTTTTTTCGGCATCGTTTTTAGTACGGCAAAATATGCGAAAGTCATCAGCGTATCGGACAATAAACATCTCTTTGAGTTTAGTTCTTTTCATGCCTTGATATGCGTTGCCAAAGTTTTCTCCACCATTTCTATTGTAATTTATGCTATACTTTCTTGTAACTGGGTTTTTCTGCCACTGGCTATCTATCCAGTGGTCAAGTTCGTTTAGCACAATATTTGCTAGCAACGGCGAGATTATCCCGCCTTGCGGTGTTCCCTTAGTTGGGTGAACAATGCTTTCATTAGGCATTTTAATAGGTGCTTTTAGAATTTGTTTCAACACCCATATGAGATGTTTATCCCTTATTCCCATTGACCATATTTGTTTTATCAATTTTGAATGGTTCACATTATCAAAGAAACCTTTGATGTCGAACTCAATAACGTAATGTAAGTGATTGAGTTGAAATCTGTTGTAGGTTGCTGATATAGCGTTTTCTGCCGACCTATGAGGTCTGAATCCAAATGAATTATCACTGAATTGTGCTTCGGCGATGGGTTCCATGACCTGTTTGATACATTGCTGTATCAATCTGTCCCATATGCACGGTATTCCGAGCGGTCTGGTTTTGGTCGGGTCATAGGATTTTGGGATGTCCTTTCGTCTGACGGGTTTTGGGCGATAACCATGCGTAGTACCTTTTACGATAAAGTTTACTTTATTTATCATTTCATCCGGTGTCAAACACCCGATAGCCTTGATAGTAAGTTCATCTGTGCCTGCGGTGTTACTTCCTGTATTTGTTTTAATATTTCTGTATGCGAGCAGGATGTTTTCTCGTGAGAGAATTAATCCCATAAGGTTGGTAAAATTTTCGCCAGATGCACTTTTTGCATACAGTTTATCAAATACATTCTGCATCCCGTAGTATTCAGCATGTCTCAGGTCATCTACGCATAGCAGCTTTTCTTGTTTCTTTTTTGGCATAAGGCATCACTCCCTTCTTTTAGCATTGGGTGTGTGCTTTTGGTCATACTCGTAATCCTTATTAAAATTGAATAACACTTGTTTCTTACATTCGACTTGAGGTCATTCCTCCATCCCCATTACAGGAATCTCACTGGTTCGACCTCTACTTTTCAGCACCGATTCGATTGCTTATTTTTCTTCGTCAATCTATATCCGAATTGGGTACTCGATGCCTTTCCTCGTTCCAATAACCCTATCTGTACATATACCTTTAGGTGTCTACTCTGAGCCTGTCAGATTGAATGCGCCTGTAACGCATTATGGATTTTCATAGCGGATATTCTTACTAATCCACACTGACTGCGATTACTCGCATATACACATTTCTGTGTCCACGGATTTTAGACCCGTACATTCGCAGATTCGTCAGTCCTCTTGGACATTCTCACCTTGGGTATTTTATAGACCCCCGACCTGTAGGATGCACCACCCACCTCTGGGCAGTTTTCGGTATGTGGCATTCCGCCGTTCATACTACGGCATCTCTCAGCCGACTTCACCGAGCTTTTGACAGTTAGAGTTTCCTCTTATACCGCCAATCGGAGTATTAGGGAAGGCGTTTCAGGACGTTACTCCGTCATTCCACCTTTTAAGTTATCAGTTCTACTAATAACAGAATTTCGTTCTTTTATTAGTGCCTAACCTTTTCAGTTAGGAACGAGTCGCACATCCACAGCCTATGATATGTACACGTTCGCTGCAATTTTCAGGCTTGAAAAACTCATACGATTTTGCAAGATTAAGAACATTCAACGCTCTCCCTCCCTCTATATTCTATACTTTTTAGCGCCCTTCTCATTTTCCATACAGGATGATAGAACAAAGGCGTTACAAACGCATCCTCCGGTGGGAACAATATATCACCTGTCACCGGCTCAGTTATTGTGTTGCGTATACAGACATAACCGGCACATCCCAACAATGATAACTGGATATAGCACATCATCGCGATACATGGATCGATATTGTTTGCAACCACTAACATCTTAAAATGGAGATTGACACCTGCATCCAGAAGCTTGTTTGCAAAAGCAATAAGCATTACGCCCGAACCACACGCCGGGTCATTTACGGTTGCATATCCTTCTTCAATTCCTCCCCGATGTGTCAATTCAGCCATCAGTTCTGCAATATTATACGGTGTAAAATATTCGCCTTTCCGCGCATCGCCGAACCCAAATTCCATATACATCTGACCGAGAAAATCCTGATATCTATCAGCTTCCAATGCCATAACCGTCAAAGCATACAGCTCAGCGATTTTATTTATCTCATCCGTTGAATAACGCTTTACGATGTTTAGATAATTATCCTCACGATCCTGCCTGCAATTGCAAGCATTGCTTATAGCGTATGCTGCCATATGTATAAAATCGCTCCAGACGGTAAATTTCGAGTGCTTTCCGCACAACAAATTGAATAGCTTCACAAATTGCTTTTTAACTGCTACACTCCCCATACGTCACCCCCAAAATTGTATTGTTCCTCAGAATATGGATAACGTCCAAATCCTGTCTGCACCTGCTTACCCTTACTTTTCTTACCGCCCAAAACCTTCTTTTGCACTTTCGTATTAGCATCTGCTAAAAATCCCTCCATTTCCTCATCATCAAGTATTTTCACCTCAATATCCTTATCCTCATACAAAATATTTCGCTCCATATCGTAAATCAGCGTATGCATATCAAGCTTTTTGTTCCAAATCATAAAGATATAAAACATACTATCGTCCAGTTGGTCGAGAATCTGCTGTCTGTGTCGATCATCCACTCCGGACGGAGAAACGCCCATATTTACATGCGAATGTCCTTGCATTCGAAGCTTGCCGAAAGTATCTTCGTCGAGATTGTATAACCATTTTGTGTAACTTTCCTGGTCGGTATTAACCGTGCTGCCTGTCACTTCTTGTGGGTACACAAATATATCTTCTATTATATATACAGCATCATCGGAGCGGGATACCGTGCCGTGCCAGCCTACTTCGTCCGAAAATTCTGTGACAAGCGCGAGCATCTTACGATATGCTTTTTGTGTTATCTGTACCGTAGCTTTGCCGGTTTTGTACTGAAAACTTTTGCTGTAGTTAAACTTACCATCTGACATTTTCATATCGCTCAGCATCGCATTAAAATCCTTGCGTGCCTGATTTTTCATATCCTCCGTCATTATGATTGGTCTTGGCACTCCTGTTCAGCCCCCTTCTTTTCAAGATATTTTATCGCTTTCGACGGACTCATTAATGTGCCATCCGGCGTCTCTATACATTTGATAGAGGTACAGGAAAGCGTATGAGCAAACGAATTTATCACGGTGGAATCATGCCAATTTATATTTCGTGCCGACATCACAGCCTGGTCGATTGCACCCACATAATCGTGTTTATGAGCATATTCTTGGAATCGCGAGGCATAACCGCCGATACAGCCATATTTTTGGATATGAGGATTTGGCAGATATGTTTGGCTCTCAGGCGGGAAAAAGTATTCCTTTAGTGGTGTGATTCCTCTCTGCATATCTGCTCTATAAGCAGCAGATATACGAAGTTTAAGGATATTATCGTCGAATATGGCACGATATAATTTTTCCATCTGCACCGTTGTAATACTGTCACTTATATCTCTATACATATAGCCGAAATGGCTTCCGACATAGGCTTCAAATGCTTCCTCGTCGTAAACATCTGCATACCCATTTACCACAAACTCAATTTCCGTACCACTGACACTGATGAGGTTAAGCTGCTTGTTACATAAAAAATAGTCCATAATTTCGGAGTTTTCGCCGATATCATTGACTTTACATTTCAGCCCGGCAAGCAATATTTTCTGCTCATTTATCTGGCTCAAAACCTTCTGTAGCGTTTTAAGGTGCATACTATACTGACGCTCATATTCCGAAATACTATTCGTAGCATCATTAATCTGCTGCCGCTCAAATACCGTTTCAAAGCCTGCCAGTTTACTTCTTATAATCTCACTACGCATATCGAAATCGTTTGCAAAATCTTCGATAATCCGCTCGTAATCGCCAGAGCTGCGGTTGCCAAGACTTTTAAGCAGCGCCGTTTCTTTCTTAGACAATGGGGTATCAACGAACAACCACGGCAGATATTTCGGTATCATCATCTGTAGCGCGTGATACTTCTTCACGTCACAACTGTCCAGGAAGATAACGGTACTTTTATTGGCTTCATCCACATAAAATAGCCCGTTTAGCGTCTTAATGTAGAACAGCCGAAGGTCCTCACATGGTGTATAAGTCTTGAGGTGTTTCTTCCAATTGACTTCTACAAGCTCCAGCATCTTCTTGCCGGAATCGTTGTTCGCGGCATATACAATATGGATATTTGAGGTAGAATCAGTGGGATTGATGCCGTTGGTGAACACGTCCATACAGGAATTCGCCGCGGCGGCTTCGAGGTCGCCTCTCGAAAGTCCTATCTGTTTGAGCGATAGATTTACGGGTTCGCTAACTGGCAATCGCTTGTGCAACAGTGCTCGCAGCGTCGCTGTAAATGTCATATCTGATGAGTAGCTTTTGGCGGTAACATTGCAAAAAAGCCGATTCGCCACATCGTTAGTTAGGGTCGTGGTATAAATTGTTTTTGAAAACATGTGCTAACCTCCCATCAACGTAAAAAAAGGATGACAGATATTGTTCATATCTGCCACCCTTATGTATAGCCGTTTCACGCGTTGTCGGCTTTGACCACGTTGAGCAGGAAGCACTTCTCTGTGATGCCGAAGTCGGCGAAGGTTTTATCCAGGTCGCCGGGAGTGAGTGTGCAGCCATCGAGATTCATGGAACCTCTGGCATAGTCGATTTCTGCATCTTCCAGAGCTTGGCGTAGCGTTGTATTTTCGTCTATGATTTCACTTGTGCGTTTTACATTGTTGCCGATTGTTACTTTAATCATGGTATCATTTCTCCTCGTATAATATAGTTACGGTGTTTTTAACAAGAATACCGTATAAGAAACTTGTTATCTCAATTTGAATATGAGATAATATGTCTGTCGG
>JGI994J12354_10002152_pt1 | contig 19476 bp, 23 predicted proteins | sample IntmicLarv3ML3BL_FD_12354 | JGI IMG/M metagenome (IMG submission 12354)
TTACCATTATGGTGTATGGAAAGTCAATATATCCACGCCTGTAATATCTGTCTTTCAGAGTATCTTCTCTCGGAGGTTTTGCTTTGATAGAATTACTTTGCTTTCGTAGAATTACTTTGCTTTCGTAGAATTACTTTGCTTTCGTAGAATTACTTTGCTTTCGTAGAATTACTTTGCTTTCGTAGAACTACTTTGCTTTCGTAGAATTGCTTTATTTTCATAGAATTGCTTTGCTTTCATAGAATGATTTTATTCTCATAGGTGCATTTTGTGTAATTAGGAAGATTTTTTTGGCAAAATTCTGGCAAAAGAAAAACGCCCCACCAAATTCGACGGGGCGTTGCATTTTTATAAATGCTATTTTATTTTTCACTTTCTATTTTATTTCGTTGTCTTGTTCTCCTTTTTCTTCATCATCAATCATATCCCAATATTTGCTTACTGTCTTAATACTAAGTCCTGTTGTTCTAACACATTGCATTTTCCATGAATCTGGATATTTCTTTCTATACTTTCTTACAATATGCTCTTTCGTTGGTCTGCCTACCTTTCCCCAGTGTTCTTTTCTTTGTGCTCCTACCATACGAGCAATTTCTTCTAATTGGTTTGATATTCGCATCAATATTTGTTCTTGCATTTTCTTATCCTCCTTTTGTCTTTTTGTACTTTTTTTATTCCGTTCTCTATATTTTGTATTGAATCCCTGTTCTACTCATGCTATTATTATATAACAATTTTTTATTATATGATTTGTAAAGTTATACCTTTTATGCTAGTAGGAGAGGTCTCCTTTTATTCCAGTATGAGCGTTCATGTGACTTGAATGTCAACATTTTTTTCGCTTTTTCTATATACTTTGAAATAGCACTGGTTGTGAACAATTATAAGCAAGTTCTGCCTACTTGAAATGTGCATAACCTTATAGCGACTTTAAAGTTTTTGTCACATTTCATAGTAAATTTTTGGAAAGGAGATGGTACGATGCAGGAAAAAGACCTATTATCAATCAAAGAATTTTCAGAGTTCAGTAAAGTCAAACAATCCGTCTTAAGATACTATGACGAAATCGGATTGTTTTCCCCTGTAAAACGTGGCGAAAATGGCTATCGCTATTACTCCCCTCATCAGTTGGTTTCTTTAAAACACATCAATGTATTGACTAATTTAAAGGCTGCTTTAAAGGATATCAGTGCTGTGTCAAAAAACCGAACTCCTGAAAGCGTATTAGATTTATTAATGAAGCAAGAAGTGGAATTTGACAAAGAGATGCGCAAATTGCAACAAGCATATTCCATTGTCCATGTATTCCGTGATTTGATGCAAGACGCTCTTTCTGCTGATGAGATGAAGATAGTTGAACGTGACATAATCGCTACACCCTTAATTATGGGACCCCGTAATACTTTTACTGAAAATCAACTTTTTTACAAACCATTCATTCATTTTTGCCAGAAAGCAAAAGAAAATCGTATTAACTTGAATTATCCTGTTGGTGGATATTTTGATGATATGGATACATTTTTAAAAGCACCAGCACAACCAAATCATTTTTTCTCTTTAGATCCTGCTGGAGATGATGTGAAATCTGCTGGGCGTTATATCATTGGATATGCACGTGGTTATTATGGCGAGATGGGCGATTTGCCCGAACGTTTGAGCGCTTACGCAAAAGAACATGCATTAACACCGAAAGGCCCTGTATACGTCATGTATGTACTAGATGAACTTAGCACCAGTGATCCTAGCCAATATCTTGCACGTGTGTCTATTGCTGTAAAGCCAGATTAAGTAGTAGTATTTCTGCTTCTCTTTAAAGTGGTCGGATTCGGCCACTTTTTGTTTATATAACAGGAACTTACGTCCTATTATATAAACAACCCTCTAGGGGAACACACTGCGGCGTACAATAATGTAGATGTCGCAAATTGCAATCGCCGCAGGCGAGAGAGCAAAGCGTTCATAAAACGAAACTCTATTGTGCTGCTTAAAAATCGCTAGAGAATAGAATACATATTTCTTCCAGCCTCTACTGTGTTTGCTGACTCATCGGCTAAAAGGCAAATTCACCATTACTACAAATGTTTTATTCTCATTATTAAATTCACCCTCTAGAAATCCACCATATTTATCTACTGTGCTCTGCACACTTTTCAATCCCCACCCATGAAACATCTTATTTTCTTTAGAGGTTAAGAATCCATTCCCCATAGAAACGGGCTCTTCCCCATATGTATTTACAATTTTGACAATCAGCATTTCATTTACTGGTTTAATAGTAATATGTATGCTTTTGTATTCTACATTTTTTTCATTCGCCTCAATCGCATTGTCAATCAAATTTGCAAGTATCGTAGTGATATCGCTTGAACTAATACTTGTTTTTAATGGATAATCAACATTTACCGTCATTTTTATATTCTTTTGCTCTGCCACAGAAAACTTGCTGTTTAAAAGAAAGTTTACCGTCGTATCCGCTGTCCATTTTACTGCATTCGCAGAATTATCTGGAAGCTGAAAATTTAATAAATATTTCCTAAGCTCTGCATCTTCCCTCTCCTTTGCTAATTGCTTTATCACTTCAATATGATTTTTAAAATCATGAAATAACTTTGCATTTGATTCATATAACTCTTTAATATTATTATAATTTTCCTCCAAAATATGATTGCGTTGTTCGATAAATTTCATTGTATTTTCTTTCACTTTCTGCCTCGTGTAGAAATAGAGCAAAACTACAGCCAATATTAGGCAAATCACAAAAAACACCCATGAAACTATTTGGTCGTTACCAAACACACTCACCATCTGATATGATAAGTACACAACCCCTATTAATCCCCCAATCACTATAGCAAAAAGAAAATTGTTACCTAAATGACTATTGTTAGATAAGATTACATTTCTTATCTTTCTCCTAATGACCCAGTACATCAGCAAGAATGTACCTGAAAAGCCGTTTAATGGCGGTAATAGTTGCATAATAATGGTAGTGATAACAGCTAATATCACACATTTTGTTAGAAGTTGTTTTTTCCCTGTTGTTGACAATGAGATTGCATCATATACAAGCATCGACTCACTAAATGAAAATATCGACTCAAATAAAATAGACATCATAATAACTCTCCAAAATATCGGTTTATTTGTTTCTTAAAATGTATAACTCTCTTTTTACTAATCGGTAGTAGTATTCCCCCTTTTATCACAACATCTAAGCCTTCTATTTTTATAACATGATATAGGTTTACTATAATTCCTCTGTCTATATATACAAAATAATCTGAATTGAGCTCTTCAAACACTCGCATTAATGGTTTTCTAGTTTGTACTATTTCTCCATTTTCTGTCATAATAATTGAATTTTTTCTATCCTTTTGAATATATATGATTGATTTATAGGGAATTTTTTCATACCGCGTTGCTGTATGAATAAGATATATTTGATCTTTTTGCACATTAAGCAACATCATTGCCTCTTTTAGCGCTGACAACATTTTAGTATTCACTTGTTCTTTGGGTATATAACGAAAAACAGATAGCTCAAAAGAATAAACCAAGTACTTTTCTTCACCAATAAACCTTTTATATTTTGTTTTAATAATACACCCATTTTTTCCTCCTCCTTTGACAACAAATTCCTTATGTCATCAACTCTTCGATATTATTAACTTACGTTTATCTTACACTTGTTTTATATGCCTTGTTTCGCCTTGTCCTCTAAGCACTCTTTTTTTGTCCTTTAACGATATATCGTCAGGATTAGTTAGCCGTTTTATATACTAGGAAATTACTTTCCTAGTATATAAAAAAAGCCATCATCGTGTATCCACACAATGACGGCTTCCTATTTGATTTCTATCAATGAGTCTACATTACACCATTTTCATAATTGGTGTAAAACTAAACTCTATTTCTTGGAAACGCCCTATTTACAAGGGTCTAGTCCAAAACATATGGCATCAACGCCACGTGTCTTGCTCTCTTAACAGCAACAGTCAAAGCTCTTTGATGCTTTGCACAATTTCCTGTAATTCTTCTTGGAAGAATCTTTCCTCTTTCAGATATATATTTCTTTAATTTCACTACATCTTTGTAATCTGCTTCTGCATGGTCTTTTCCACAAAATACACATACTTTTTTTCTTCTACGTGGGCCACCTCTTCTCTTCATTGGAGAATCAGATCTACCGCCACTTTTTTCGTAAGCCATTGCTTTTACCTCCTATATTTATCCACTATGAAAATGGCAATTCCTCATCAATACCATCTGGAATATTCATAAATCCATCACTTGGTCCAGCGTTTGTAGCTGGTGCTTGATTCGATTGAAAGCCACCATTCGATTCGCTTGCAGATTTGCTTTCTGCAAATTCTTGTTCTTCTACAACAACTTCTGTTGTGTAAACTTTTACACCCTCTTTATTGGTGTAACTTCCTGTTTGGATACGTCCACTAATTGTGATACGCATTCCTTGACGGAAATATTTCTCTGTAAATTCTGCTGATTTCCCAAACACTACACAACTAATAAAGTCTGCACTTGCTTCTCCATCACGCTTAAATCTACGATCTACTGCTAGTGTATAACGAGCTATCGCTAGCGCATTCTCACCTTGTGAATATCTAACTTCTGGGTCTCTTGTGAGACGTCCCATTAATATCGCTTTATTCATAATCTTACCTCTTCTTTCTATGCGTCTTGTCTAATGCATAAATATCTGAGTACATTTTCCATGATGCGGATACGTTGTTCCACTTCACTTGGTGTTGTATTGTCAGACTCGAAGTGGATAAAATAGTAATATCCCTCTTTCATTTTTTGAATTTCGTAAGCTAATCTCTTCTTACCCCATTCATCAACGTCTGAAACAGTTCCACCGAAACGAGTAATAAGTTCTTTTACCTTTTCGATTACCTCTGTTCGCGCGTCATCTTCGATCTTTGCATTGACAACAACAGCTAATTCATACTTGTTCATGTCTCTTGCACCTCCTTTTGGTCTCTGGCCCCCAACTTATATTGGGAACAAGGAATTTAATATAATATATCACGAATATTAATAGTATCACATTCCCTCACGCTTTACAAGACTTTTTGTATTTTTTTCAACCGTCTTACGCGCAACCATAATTTGGTGTCCACACCCTTGACACTTCAACCGAAAGTCTGCACCTACGCGCAATATTTCCCATTCAAAATTACCACAAGGGTGTTTCTTTTTTAATTTTACAACATCACCCACTTCATATATATATGTCATACTATTGTCCTCTTGGCATTCTTACCTCATCTTTAATTCCAGTAACCACAAAGCGATTTACACCCGATGCCGCTGTACACGTAGATAATGTCACTAATTGTGATTCCGTATTTAAAGCTCCTGCCATACCTGTATCATAGAGTGCTGTACTTTTTACTAACTCTAAGAATTGTCCAAAATCCTCATCTGATGCAAATGCATATTGGTATATATCCGAAATTTCATTTACCACACCTGTGGCAACAATCTTATAACGTATCTCTGCACCATCTGGTGTATAAATATAGAAATAAGGATATTGTTCCCAAAAATTACGTTCTCCGTATGCATCTAATTCTCCAAACATAGATCCATTGTTCATGTTATGTCCGTAAATAATCGTATGTCGATCTGTAAAGTCTGGGTTATTTCCAGCATTTATAAAAATTGCACCCATTGTATTCTCATAACCACTAAGTGTTCTATGCAGATAAACCGTATTGTTTGGGCCTTGCACCACTGGATAATCTATGATACTTGGCTCGTCAAAACGAATCCATGCTTTGATGTCTGTATTCACATCTCCCAATGCATCAAAATCAATTACAAATCTAGGTTCTTCCTCTGTAGGAGCCTCTGTTTCTTGAATCGCAAGCTCTCTTAATTGCTTGTAATCTCTATCGCCCTCCCAATATTCACTTTGAATTTGATACAAATTGTAAATGCAAACAATTAATACGCCTATGGCTATGAATAAAATAATCGTGCTAATGAAATTTCCTATTCTTTTCTTTCGTCTACGGCCTCGATGGGGTCTTTTTCTATTTTTCATCACTTCTCCTTTATTGGTCGCTTGTAGCCACTATCCCTAGTATACCCCAAGAAACGTTCATACTTCAAGAAGTTCGTGTGAAATATTATATTTAATTATCAATCTTCATTTTCTTCTTCCCTACGTTCTACCACAATATTCACTCCACACCATATTGCTGGAGATATCACTCCTGCCAACGCAAATATTACCCATGTGCGACTCCACATATCATGCACAAACCCCAAGTACAAGTATATTGCTATGATTATCGGCCACATAATACTCTGTATACGCTCCATGCATTTTTTTGCTTGTTTTCCTTTTTCCCCTTTAAGATGATAATTTTGCAACTTTATTAGTGTTTCATATGAGTCCTGTTCCACACCAGTTCTAATCAATATATATACTGCGATTGCTATCATAAAGAACATAATCGCTGTCCCTACATTATCGTCCATTGAAAAACCAGAAAACACCATATTGGGAATAACTGCTGCAATACATAAAACAATCCCTATCGCATGTCGTACAATGTATTTTTCTCTCTTCACCTTATACTCTTCTTTTATAAAACGAGTTGTTGTAGAGTCTAATTGCACTTCTTTTTTCTCAATCATTGTATACTTTTCCATTTTCAATCCAAAGTATACAAAAAGTCCAACTGCTATAATAATTCCTGCCATAAGAATGATGCCCGTTAGCAGACCTCTATCTGTACCAAAGCCCCATCTCAGTAGCTCACTTCCACCTTCAAGCAAATTAATGATTGCTAGTGTACACAAAATGATTGCGACACCAAGACCAACTCTTTTACCAAGTGTCTTAGAATCTTTCACATATTCCAGTACCTCCTCGCGACTTATCATTGGTACTTTCTCTTCGTTATCATTGTCTAAAATTTCAGATGCATATCCCATTTCACTAAGTAGCTCGTCAATATTACCAAATTCAGAAATCACCGTTCCAACTGATTCATTTTCACTCTTCCCTTGCTTTTTCAATTCCTCATATCGCTCCTGCATATTACTGCTAATTTCTTCCTTTAAATCTAAAATCTCACTTGTTGCGTCTACGCCTTTAAACATTGTTTCAATATATGCTTTAATTGTTTCCATCTACGTTCCCTCCTATAAATAAATTTACTACCTCTTGTGTCAATCGCCATTCATCACATTTTTCTCTATAATAAGCTTCCCCCTCTTCTGTAATACGATAATAGGTTCGCTTACGCCCTTTTGTCTCTTCACCAGCATAGGAAATAATATATCCATTCTTCTCAAGTCTGTTAAATGTAGAGTACAGGGTTGTTTCTTTCATTATGTAACTTTCTCTCGTGATTTCTCTGATTTGTTTTGAGATTTCATAGCCATAAGATTCTTTCTCTAATAAGAGATATAAAATAATTGTATCATTATATCCTCTGATTACATCACTACTAATCATTCTGTCTCCTTTCACAATATTACTTTATCTGTCGTAGTACATCTGATGAAGTAATATTAGCATATCGCTTTCATTTGTGCAAGTAGTTTTTTCGGTACAATAGAGTTTCGTTTTACGAACGCTTTGCTCTCTCGCCTGCAGTGGTCGCAATTTGACATCTACATTGTACGCCGCAGTGTGTTCCCCTAGAGGGTTTTTATATAATAGGACATAATTTCCTATTGATGTAAAAAGCACCTCCTCTACAACAGATTCTTACTTCCATGCAAATCCGTCATAAAGTGGCGCTTTTTATTGTATTACATTGTTCATTTCGTTATGCTTTCTATTGCGTTACAAATTCTACTCCACGTTTCTCTAGTACTTCTACTTCCTCTGCCTCTAAGACAAATTGCACTGTGCCATCTTTTTCTTGTTCCGTCAAAACACCAGTTACACGAAGCCATTCATTTGCTTTTGGCACTTCGCCAGCCCAACTATACAAGAAACCTAAAATTCCATCATCGCCACAACAACCTGGTGTGTTACGCACAACGCCACCAGTAAGATCCTCTCCTACACCTTGCGTGTACATATATCCCTCTAACGAAACAGTTCGCCCTATATAATCCTCTTTGTTTGCGAAAATCTCTGTCATTTGACTCATAAACACCTTTTCGTCTATCTGGACTATCTCTTTATTTTGTCGGTTTTTCTTTTCTGCTTCTGTTTGCCCACTACTATCTCCTGTGGCTTGCTCTTCATTTACTTGCACTTCATTTTGTGTCGTATTTTCCTGTGTTTTGGTTTCTGATTGACAACCACTAAGCACTGCCGTTATTACCAAAAACATTGCAATAGGCTTTACATATTTTCTCGCTTTAAAGAATAGAATAACTGCACCAAACAGCACTAAATATACAACTACTATACTAGCTCCTGGAGGTGTTGAATATAAGTAAGACCCCATCATTCCCATTATAAAACAAAATAGTGAAGTAATCGCTGCTGTAATGATTACGCGTTTAAAACTACCAAATAATCGCATAGATGTTAGTGCTGGAAAGATTATCAAACTAGATATCAGCATTGCTCCCATCATACGCATTCCAAGCACAATCGTAATTGCTGTCAACAACGCAATCAATGTATTATATCTTGATACATTTACCCCCGACGCTTTTGCAAAATTCTCATCAAATGTAATGGCAAATAAACGATTATAACAGATTACAAATATAATCAATACAGCCACTGACAGTATCACACTAAGTTTCACATCTTCTTCATTAATCGCCAATATACTCCCAAACATATACCCACACACGTCCATGCTCATACCTGTTGTCAAGGAAGTGACGATAGCACCAACTCCTAATGAACCAGATGATAATACTGCAAGTGCTGCATCTGATTTAATATATGTACTTTTTAACCGAAGTAGCAACACTGCCACTATTGACACTACCGGTAACGATACATAAAGTGGTGTCATGCCAAGCGCCATAGCTACCGATAATGCGCCAAATGAAACATGAGAAAGACTATCACCTATCATTGAATATTGTTTTAATACCAAATTAACACCTAGCAGTGCCGCGCACAAAGATACCAAAATTCCAACAATCAAAGCACGCTCCAAAAATGGGTGTTCTAACATCGCTTGTATAATTCCAATCATAATGACACACCTCTCACTTTCTTATACTCTTCTACATCACCGATAAACAGATCCTCACCAAGATGTAGTACCTGCTTTACTTCTTCCAAGACATTCTTAACATCATGAGAAATCATAACAATCGTAATACCATGAGATTCATTCAGTTCCTTTAAGCCTTGATACAAATCTGTTACACCTGCTGGATCTAATCCTGTTACTGGCTCATCAAGTACCAGCACTTCATTTGTTGCACACAAAGCACGTGCAAGCAATACTCTTTGCTGTTGACCTCCAGACAAATCACGATAGCACTGTTTTTTCAAATGCTGTACGCCTAGTTTTTCCATATTTTCCAATGCTCTTTTTTTATCTTCAGCCCCATAAAACATAGACCATTTTTTACGACTTAAGCACCCCGATAAAACTACTTCCATAACACTTGCAGGAAAGTTTTTCTGCGCTTCACTTTGTTGTGGCAAGTATCCTATACTTTGCTGTGTGAAACCCTCGCCGTAACGAATTGTACCTTTCATAGGTTTTAACAAACCTAACATTCCTTTGATAAGCGTACTCTTTCCTACTCCATTTTCACCAACTACGCACCAATAATCGCCTGCCTTAATTTCTATCGAAAAATCTTCTATTACCTTTTTATTATCATAGCCAAATGTGACATTTTCACAAGCCAATAACATATACTATTTCACCCCTGCTTTCAAGCTTTCTACATTGCCCCTCATCAAATCTACATAACTAACTCCTGCGGCAGATTCTTCTTTTGTTATATTGTGTGCTGTATGAAATATGGCTTTTTTCGCACCTGTACCCTCGCATAGTGTATCTGCAATTTTTTCATTGCTTAACTCAAGATGATATACAACTGGTATTTGTTCGCTTTTAATCTTATCTAACAAAAATGTAATCGTCCCTACACCTGGTTCTGTTTCTGTGCTGCAACCTGGAAATGCTGCAAAATAATCCAAACCATACTCGTCTACAAAATAACGAAATGGGAAACGGTCTCCAAATACAAGTGTCGTACGCGCTGCTTGTGCTACCACTTCACGAAATGCTTGGTCTATTTCTTGTATCTGTGCAATGTAATTTGCACCATTTTCTTTGTATATTTCTGCCTTTTCACTATCTATTGTCGAAAATTCATTTATGAGAGCTTGTACCAATCTCTGTGCATTCACTGGAGATGTCCAAATATGTTCATCATCGTCATGTTCATGGTCATCATGGTGCTCATCTTCATCATCGTGATTATCGTCTGTGTCACGGTCATTTACATCATGGTTATCGTCTGTATCATGCCCNTCATCTTCATNGTCATGGTTGTCTTTATCGTCATNATGGTCATCATCGTGGTCNTGACTGTATTCATCGTCATGGTCGTGGTCATCATCGTAGTCATGGCTGTATTCATCGTCATGGTCGTCATCATGGTCATGGTCGTCATGCTCCATACCCTCTACAATCTCCTCTTCCACAACATCTACATAGTCCATCATACGAATAATGTGTACTCCATCTGTTCCCTCTAATACTTTCTCTACCCAAAGTTCTGATGTTCCCCCATTGTAGATAAAAATATCTGCCTCTTGTATTGCAATAATATCTGCTGGTGTTGGTTCATATGAATGACTTTCCTGTCCAGCGCGCAATAGAAGTTCTACATTCATATGATCTCCTGCAATTTGCTTTGCAAAATCATATTGGTAAAACAAGGTCGTAACAACCTGTATAGAATCCGAACCCTGCCCTGTTTCTACTTTTTGACTTGTACTGTTGCACCCTAAAATATTGACAGCCAGCAACACTGTCGTAATGAGATACCCTAACTGTTTCTTCATTTGTTATCCTCCTAAAATGTTTTGATTTCAAAGGTTCCTTATAATTATCCTATAATTACCCTTAATCTCAATGGTCCATTCGTACTTTCCATTTCACTAACGAGGATTTTTCTTGTTTTTTTATAAATATGTATGCTACGTTTGCATATAAACCAATTAACACAAATACCCACATTACTGCTGGCACTCGCATTTGATTTATTACCATTTTTAGTTTCTTTGTTTCTATACATAAAACACACTGCTCTTGATGGCAGTTATGGCTACTGTGTATCCCCTCTGATAGTGACAGACACACTGAAACCAAGACGAGAATGCTCACTAAACAAATACTAATTTTTTTCTTCATTTTTGTATGTCACCTTTCGTATTCGATATAGTTAGTATAGCATAACTCGTCAAATATGAACAGTATTTCCTATACAGGTGTAAACCTAGTTTGTATTTCATCAATAATTTTAAAAGCAACTTCATCTTTAGACATTTTTTCTAGAGATATCTCGTTATCTGGCGTCAAAATCGTAACAATATTTGTATCTGTACCAAACCCTGCACCCTCTTCTCGCAAATTATTTGCCACAAGCATATCTAAGTTTTTCTTTTGCAACTTTTCACGTGCATTTTCAAGTAAATTTTGTGTTTCCATTGCAAACCCACACAGGAATTGCTCTTTCGTTTTTCGTTCACCTAAATATTTCAAAATATCATCTGTTTGTTCTAATTCTAAGCTTGTGTCAGAATTCATTTTCTTTATCTTTTCATTTTGCACAACTGCTGGGCGATAGTCGGCTACTGCTGCTGCCTTTATAATGATATCTGCAGAGACACTTCGCTTTGTAACTTCTTCAAACATCTCCTTAGCCGATACAACATTTATCACATGCACAAATGGTGGTGGCGTCAGGTTCGTATTCCCCGTTACAAGCGTTACTTTTGCTCCCCTTAGCATACATATTTTCGCAAGTGCATACCCCATCTTGCCTGTTGAATGATTCGTTATAAATCGCACTGGATCAATCGCCTCTTGTGTTGCTCCTGCCGTAATCAACACCTCATTACCACACATATCTTTGTTATATGCCAACTCTTGTAAAATATACCAAATCAACTCCTGTGGTTCTGGCATTTTTCCTATACCAACATCTCCACAAGCTAACATTCCCTCTTTGGGAGTGATTACTTCCATTTCGTATTTTTGTGCCAATTTAAGATTGTCCTGTGTAATAGGGTTTTGATACATATTTGTATTCATTGCAGGTACGAGAATTTTCTTGCATTTGCACGCCAAAATAGTTGTAGTTAGCATATCGTCAGCTATCCCATGAACCAACTTCGCAATTACATTTGCCGTTGCTGGCGCTACCATAACTATATCTGTTGCCTTTGCAACCTCTATATGCTGTACATTATATTCAAAATTTCGGTCAAATGTATCCACCAAACATTTTTTCTTTGTTATCTCCTCAAATGTCAAGGGTGTTACAAATTGTGTAGCATTCTTCGTCATAATAACTTGAACATTCGCCCCCTCTTTCATAAGCATACTTGCCAGTGTAATACTTTTATATGCCGCAATGCCTCCACTGATACCAAGTAGCACATTTTTCCCTTTTAACATCATTGTTTCATCTCCATTTCCTATACCTTGAAAAGTACTTTTGTTTAGTATACTTTATTTCTCACTTAAAAACTACTTTTGTTTTTATTTTTCCTATGCTATACTTTTTATGATTGTATTGTATCTCGTAATGAGAATGATAACAAGGAGGAGACAAATGAATACAAAGCAAAAAGACACTCGTTGGCTAACCAGTGTTGCACTTATGGCAGCAATCATCATTCTATTGGCAAATACGCCACTAGGCATGATACAGCTACCAATTATTAAGGCGACAACTGTCCACATTCCCGTCATACTCGGTGCCATATTATTAGGCCCAATGGCTGGGACTATTCTAGGTGGTGTTTTTGGTATTTGCTCACTTATCAGCAATACCATGACCCCTACGCTATTATCCTTTGCTTTTTCACCATTTTTAACAACCACAGGACTTAGTGGTTCGGTAAAGGCAATTTGGATTTCTGTTGGTTGCCGTATGCTAATCGGCCTTGTCGCAGGTTGGCTTTGGATTTTACTACGCAGACTAAAATTAAATAACATGGTTGCACTTCCATTAACTGGATTCATAGGCTCGCTTACGAATACCGTTACCGTTATGGGAAGTATTTACCTTTTGTTTGCCAAACAGTATGCTACCGCTCGTGAAGTAGATTTATCTGCTGTATGGGGGCTAGTTCTTGCAACTGTTACTACGGCTGGCATTCCTGAGGCTATCGCGGCTTCTATACTTGTAGCTGTACTTGGCAAAATTTTATTAACACTATTTACCAAAGTAAATAAAACAACATAGAATCATTCATAAATAATGAGAATACAAAACCAATCGAAAGAAACGGAACAAAAGGTAAAACTACCTTTTCTTTCGTTTTTCTTTTTACCCACATAAGAATCACACCAACAATAGCCCCTAGAAAGAGGGCGATTACTGTTGCCACAATAATTCTTTTATATCCTAATAGAAAGCCTGCTACACAGGTTAATTGGATATCTGCTCCACCAAACCCACTTGATAAAAATGTAACCAAACTCATCGGAATGCTAATAACAAACATTCCGATGAGTCTTTCTTTGAGTGTAAATTCATTTGAGATAAATAGCGAAATCACACCTAGAATAAGTATGATTGCTTGAAATTGATATGGAATCCGTCTTGTATTCCAGTCAATAATTGATATGATACAAAGTATAAGACAAAAAATCACATATAGTATTGCTATAAATATTCCTCCTTTAAATGTTACACCTTTTCTTCCCTAGCCAGTCTACATAGTGTATCTATCGCATTTGAAATCCCAATGCTAGATGTATTTAAACAAATATCATACGACGTAGCATACCCAAACTCTCGCCCCGAATGAAATGCACTATACTTTTTCCTTGCCTTATCAATACTACTAATCTTTGATTTCGTAATATCTGCCATCTGACCTTGCATTCTCTCTAGTCTCCAAGTCGGTGCAGCATGTATAAATGTATGTAGTGTATAATCAAATTCTTTTAATATTGTATTTGCATTTCTTCCAAGTATAACGCACTTGTTTTTTTCTGCAATTTCTCGAATCACCTGTTTTTGTACCTCAAATAATTTTTCACTTAAGGGCTTATTGTAAAAATCAAAAAGACTCTGTGCAAAACCAAAATCCATTGGTATTTTCTCATCCCATTTCAATAGACTATCTACATCAATCCCTGACTCTCTTGCAGAACGAAGTAAGATTTCTTTATCATAAAATGTATACCCTAATTCTTTTGCGACAGCTCTTCCAATCTCGCCACCACCTGCACCAAATTCACGACTGATTGTAATTATTTTTTTCACAACAACCTCCTAGCATTCTGCTTATAAGACTTTATTTAAGAAATCAATAGTTCTTGTTTCTTTTGGGTTTGAAAACAACTCGTTCGGTGTTCCCTCTTCAACGATATAGCCACCGTCCATGAAAATCGCCCTATGTGCAACTTCTTTCGCAAATCCAATTTCATGTGTAACGATAACCATTGTCATTCCCTCTGCTGCAAGCTCTTTCATAACTTCTAATACTTCCCCAACCATCTCTGGATCAAGTGCTGATGTTGGTTCATCAAATAACATAATCTCTGGGTTCATAGCAAGCGCTCTCGCTATTGCTACACGTTGCTTTTGCCCTCCTGAAAGTTGTGATGGATATGCGTCAATTTTATCAGCCATACCTACACGCTTTAATAATTTCAATGCTTGTTCACGTGCCTCTGGTTTTGTCATTTTCTTTAGTTCCACTGGTGCAAGCATGATATTGCCCTCCACCGTTTTGTGTGGAAATAAATTAAAATGCTGAAATACCATACCAATATTTTCACGTACAAGATTAATATTTGTATGCTTATCTACAATGTCTTGATTATCAATAAGAATTGTTCCCTCTGTTGCTTTCTCTAGCTGATTTAGGCAACGTAACAGCGTTGATTTTCCACTTCCTGACGGTCCAACAAGGACAACCACTTCTCCTGTGGTAACTTCCATGTCAATACTTTTCAAAACTTCTAATTTACCAAAATTCTTTTTCAGATTTTGTACTTGTATCTTTTTATTTTTATCTGCCACGGTTCACCCTCCGTTCTATCCTCTTTGAAATCTTGCTAAGTGTAACAATGACAACCATATATAATATTGCAACTATCGTCCATGATTCCATAATTTGCAGGGAATTTGCTCCCATAGTTCTGCCCACAGATGTAAGCTCTGCATATCCAATAACTGATAGAATCGAAGTATCCTTTAATGTAATGATAAATTGGTTGATAATTGAGGGAATCATTGTACGAATCGCTTGTGGTAACACCACTAGGCGCATTCCTTTTACATAAGACAATCCTAGACTACGGCTCGCTTCCATCTGCCCCTTGTCCACACTGTCAATTCCTGCTCGCATAATTTCTGCCATATAGGCACCACAGTTCATTGCAAGCGCAATCGTTCCTGCTTGTATCGCTGAAAGGCGAAACCCCTGAACGCCCATTGCTTGAACTCCACTTGGAAGTCCAAAGTAAATCCAAAATGCAAGAACAATCAACGGCACACCGCGAACTGCATCTACGTAGATGGTTCCTATAAAGTTGAATACACGATTTTTCCCTACGTTCATGAGTCCGAAAATCAATCCGATTACTAACGCAAAACATAGAGATGTGAATGTGAGTTTCAAGGTTTCTCCTAATGCACCAAGTAGCATAGGGTAATATGTTTGAACGAGTTTTAACATTTTTTATTGCTCCTTACTTATAAATTAATTTTCATAGACACATATCCCTCTATGAAATACATAAACGTGAGAACCTATTGTATTGAAAAAGTATTCAATGCATATAGATACTCACGTCTGCTACAAAAACATTTATCAGATATTATTTTAAATAAGTGTCAAGAATACTATCGTAAATTCCATTTTCTCTAATATTTTTAAGCCCTGCATTGAACATATCTAACAATTCTTGGTTAGCTGGGTTCATAATTGCAAACCCATAAGGTGCTCCCTCACTTTCCATTCCCTCAGGAATCTGAAGTGCAATTCCATCCTCTTTAATTGTCGCTGCCATAATTGGAGTATCTTCTACACAAGCCGCACTATTTCCTAAAATTACATCTTGATACATCGTTGGTGAGTCATCGAAAACAACAATTTGAAAATCATATTCTTCTCTTAAAGATTCAGCATAATCTGCACCTGCTGTACCATTTTTCACTGCGATTGTTTGTCCTCTTAAATCTTCTAATGATGTAATATCACTTCCTGCTGCCACTACGAAAGTTTGTGTTGCGTCATAATAGCCATCTGAGAATATCCAACCTGCCTCAATACGTTCTTCTCGAATCGTTGCACCTGCCATAATCGCATCTGCTTGTCCTGATTGAACTGCTGCAACTGCACCATCCCAACCAATGCTTTGCATATCATATTCAAACCCTTGNTCCTCCGCAATCGCTGCAAGAATATCCACATCAATTCCTACAAATTCTCCTTGCTCATTTGTGTACTCAAATGGNTTAAATACTGTGTCTGTTGCGACAATCCACACTCTTGAAGATTCCTCTGCTGTACTCGCTGGTGTTGTAGCATCTTCTGCNTTTTGTGTGGAACTACAACCTATGANCATACCCATACTTAATATTGTGCATCCAAGAACTGCAAATAGTTTTTTCATTTTCATAATATTCTCTCCTTTGTATATACTTGACCTAAAAATTGAACCAAAAACAAGCTATATGTTTCCTCCATACCCTCGTTTTTGGTTCAAGTGAACTACTCCATTATAGTCAATTTCTCCCTCGTTGTCAAACTTAGTTCACGCTATACAGCAATTCTGAGTATGTAGGAAGATTCCAATATTTTTTCCCTACAAGCGTTTCTAACTCATCAATCGCCAGTCGTAACTGTGCCATATTCTTTGCTACTGCATCACGGTAGAACTTCGCAATTTCATACACTTCCTCTAACTCTGTCCCAATTAAAGAGTCCTCTAACTCCTCTAAGCGTTTCAGCAAACATCCTGAAATCGAAGAAATTTTCTTAAGCAGCCCCTCTTCTAAGCTCGTATCCATTCCTGCAAGTTCTTTTTTATTTACCAATAATTTCGCAAGTTTATTTTGATACTCTATAGAAGATGGTATAATCTCTTTTTGTACAATATCCACTAATGTCAAAGCCTCTATACGTATCGTTTTTTGATATTCCTCTAGTATAATTTCATATCTTGAATGCATTTCTGCTTCTTCTAATACATGATGCTTTGTAAATAGCTCCACACTTTTTGGTGATATAAAGGTTGGCAGTGCGTCTACTGTTGTCTTTAAATTCGAAAGACCTCTTTTTTCTGCCTCTTTTACCCAGTCATCAGAGTAGTTGTTTCCATTGAATACGATGCGTTTGTGGTCTTTGATTGTTTTCTTAATCAATATGTTTAAGCTTTTTTTGAAGTCCTTTGCTCCCTCTAGCGAATCTGCAAACCCCTCTAAAACTTCCGCTACAATCGTATTTAACACAAAGTTTGGACCTGCAATAGAAAATGTAGAGCCTAACATTCTAAATTCAAATTTATTGCCAGTAAATGCAAATGGTGACGTTCTGTTTCTATCGGTTGTATCCTTTGGAAAGTTTGGTAATACCGTTGCACCAATTTCCATATTTTCATGTTTTTGCCCTTTATATTCTGCACCTTTTTCAATAACTTCCAAGATTTCTCCTAGTTCATCGCCTACAAACATAGAAACAATCGCTGGTGGTGCTTCATTGCCCCCAAGTCGATGGTCGTTCCCTGCACTTGCTACTGATACACGCAGTAAATCTTGATACTCATCAACTGCTTTAATCACCGCAACTAAGAACAGTAAAAATTGTGCATTTTCATACGGTGTTTTCCCTGGTTCTAACAAGTTTGTTCCTGTATCCGTAGAAAGTGACCAGTTATTATGCTTTCCACTTCCATTCATTCCTGCAAATGGTTTCTCGTGTAAAAGACATGCAAGTCCATGCTTTGCTGCAATACCCTTCATAAGTTCCATCGTCAACTGATTTTGGTCTGTTGCAATATTGGTTGTTGAAAAGATTGGTGCTAATTCATGCTGTGCTGGTGCCACTTCATTATGTTTTGTCTTTGCTAAAATTCCAAGTTTCCAGAGTTCCTCATTTAATTCATCCATAAACGCTGCTACTCTTGGCTTAAGTGTTCCAAAATAATGGTCATCTAACTCTTGCCCTTTTGATGGACTTGCACCAAATAATGTACGACCACAATAAATAAGGTCTGGACGTTTCAAATACAATTCTCTATCGACTAAGAAATATTCCTGTTCCGCTCCGACTGTTGTATTGACTCTTCTAGCTGTTGTATTTCCAAACAATTTTAAGATTCTCATCGCTTGTTTGTCTATCACTTCCATAGAACGAATAAGTGGTGTTTTTTTATCTAATGCCTCCCCGCTGTATGAACAAAATACAGTTGGAATGCAAAGTGTCCCATCTTTCACAAATGCATAAGAAGTCGGATCCCACGCTGTATATCCTCTCGCCTCAAATGTTGCTCGTAGTCCACCTGATGGAAAACTTGACGCGTCTGGTTCCCCACGAACAAGTTCTTTCCCCGCAAATTCCATAATCACCTCACCATCTCCATAAGGTGTGATGAAACTATCATGTTTTTCTGCCGTAATCCCTGTCATTGGTTGAAACCAGTGCGTATAATGCGTTGCACCCTTTTCGGTCGCCCAATCTTTCATGGCATTTGCAACTACATTTGCCACATCTAAATCAAGAGATTTCCCATCTGCTATCGTCTTTTTTAACGATTTATAAACATCTTTTGGAAGCCTATCTCTCATAATCGTGTCATTAAATACCATACTGCCAAACATACCTGGAACATTTTTCATTTAATTTTCCTCTTTTCTTGTTTGCATGTTGTGTGTTCCCCTAGAGGGTTTTTATGTAATAGGACGTAATTTCCTATTTATAGAACAATAGAGTTTCGTTTTACGAAACTCTCGCCTGCGGCGGTCGCAATTTGCGACATCTACATTGTACGCCGCAGTGTGTTCCCCCAGAGGGTTTTTATATAATAGGGCGTAATTTCCTATTATATAAAAAAGGTGTCCATTGGAAAGCGATATGTATCGCTACCAATAAACACCTTTGTTTATAAAGGGATGTTATCACACCGTAATTTTTTTGTCAATCTCAAAATATTTTTTCTACAATTTCTTTTTCCACAATGTCAAAATTTTCTCTTATCCTAATTTCCAAATATCTCTATTGTATTCCATAATCGTTCTATCTGATGAAAAGAAACCAGCTTTTGCAATATTCACAATCATCTTTTTCGCCCAAGACTT
>JGI994J12354_10002153_pt1 | contig 19467 bp, 21 predicted proteins | sample IntmicLarv3ML3BL_FD_12354 | JGI IMG/M metagenome (IMG submission 12354)
CTAGTAGCCAGTCAACGGATACCCCGTAAAAGTCTGCTAGGATGCCTAGCTTTTCTAGGTCTGGTTCTAACTTTCCTGTTTCATATTTGGAGATAGTGCTATAGGGGATTCTTGTTTCTTTTGCAACGTCTCTTTGGGTGAATCCCGTGTCATTTCTTGCTTTTTTCATTTTGCTTGCAAACGCTTCTCTGTACATGGTTATAGCCTCCTTGCTTCAATTATAGCATATTGCACAATATAATGCTTCAATTATTGAATATTTTCTGGTTGCAAAAAATGAAGCATTTTGTTATACTTGTCTTGCATGGCAAATATGTCAAACAAAGAAAGTGAGGAATGAGTAATGCAAGCAACGTATGTTGGCAGTCGGTATTTTACTTGGGAGAAGGATGGTAAGGTGCGTGAGGGCACCAACGTGTATCTGGTGCGCGAATTTGATGAATTCGAAAAGGGAGGTGCTGTCGGGCAGTGTGTGATGGAGGAATATGTTTCGCAGGATTTCCGTGCGGCTCTTGAAGGTTTGACGCCGGGTGAGCTGGTGCTTGTCTCCTATACGAAGGGTTTTAAGGGGAAAGCGATAATGAGCGGTATCACGCCGTTGGGCGATGGTGATAGGTGATATCGGGTTGGGCTGGTACGTGTGGCCGCGCGTGCCGGCTCTTCTTTGTTTGCGGCTTAGAAAGTGAGGTATTGTATTATGGCGCAATTGGAGGCTGTTTTGTTTGATGGTGCTGTGTCTCCTGATCTTATTTCTGCGGCGATTCTTTGCAAGAAGCTTTGTGTTTCGCGGTCTGCTGTGTTTTATTGGCGCAAGGCTGGTATGCCGTATTATTCACTTGGCGTAAAAACTTATCGGTACGTGTTGTCGGAGGTGCTGGATTGGCTAGATGCTCGTGATTGGGATACGGCGCGATATCTTGACGCTGTTAAGAAAAAAAAAGGTTAGGGGTGTATCATGAGAAATTTTGATGAAGATTCGAGGGCTTTGCTTTGGGTTGTTGGCGGTGATGATGGTGACGAAGAACTGCGTGACTTGTTTGGTGCATTGTTGCTTAAGGTCAAGGGCGAATATCCGGATATAGATTCTAGGGCTGAGGCTTGGGGGCTTGTTGCGTTTTCTCAGGTTTTGTAGCTAAGCAGAAGCGGCGGCGCGGGGGGCCCCGTGCGCAAGGCGCCGGGGTGCGCCGCCTGCTAGATTCCGCACTTTACATTGCAAAAGCGGGGTAGGGGACTTCGAAAAATGTTCGGCGAACATATGTTACGACTTTGCCCCGACGATCTAATTAGGGGCAAAGTCATTTCGAAATCGAAATATTCCCTATACTTGCCAACTGCAATGTTCGGTAAAAAAAAAGAATAGAGGAACCAAAATGTCCTTGGATTACTTCGGCCAAAGTTCTTACAAGGAACCGTGGAACGGTTTGGATTTGGTTTATTCGTGTGACAAGGTTGTGTTGACTGGTCGTTTTCAATTTGGCGCAATTGAGCGTATGCTCGGCTTTATGAAAGAGTTGTCGTTTCACACTTCGATTAATCGCGAGTTGCCTTGGGGGTATGAGCTTTCGAATGTACGGTTTTGGGAAAGAGTTTCGGTTATGTCATACCGCAATAACTTTGTGCTTGAATTTCTTGATGAATTGAAAGAGAAGGTTTCTTTCTATTTTGCCATTGGTTTTAATTCTAGTAATGGTTTTGTGCAGTCGTGGAAGTTAGAATTTAATCCAAACAAGGTGTTGGTTCACTGTGAGCATTGGATGCGGGATTTCCTGCTCCAGCTGAAGAATTGTACTAAGGTCGGCGGGTTGACAAACTCGGTTGAGGTGAAGAGTATAGATTTTGCTATTGATTTCCCTGTCGCTCGTGATAGTGTTTTGTATGATAAGGGAAGTCGCAAGCATTGCATGATTGCTTTGTCGCTGCTGAATCGCACCGATTATTATGGTGATCGCAAGAAGCACGGTCACACTAGAGTTTATAATAAAGCTATGGAATCTGGTCTGGAGCGTGATTTAACCCGGCTGGAAGTAACTCTTGAAGTGTTGGATTTCGATAGTGTGCGTGGGTATTTTGAGGGTCTGCGGGTGCTGCAACATGGGCAGATGTCTGTGGAAGAGTTAGGGGCAAGTCTTACCCAAAATGATAAGGTGTATTTGAAGATGTTAAATATGTTTCCTGAGTGTTTCTCTGAGTTGAATTATGCGGCTCGCAAGAAGTTTAAGCCGTACTTGGTGGATTTTGTGCAACCGTTTGAGTTGAGTTTAAAAGCGTATAACCGTGTTTGTGGGTGGGTATTCTTTTTTATCCTGATGAATATAGGGGGTATTTTTGGAGATTGACTGATGGTGAAAAGTTGTTAACCCTCGCGGCGTTTATGAATAATGAGGGATTCAGGGCAGAGGACGCATACAAGCTGACGTTAAACCATCGTACGGTTCGTTACCGTGAATGTGATGTGCTTGACTTGGTGGAGCTGATGGAGCTGAAAATCCGGCTGGACTACTTCGTGGAGCTGTCTGCCGTTATCTGCAATGTCCTGTACGGTACGTTCAATCCTAGACCGCCGTATTATCCCTTGACAGGGCTTCGCTATCCTGATATACTCTAAAAGGCACGAGAATGCCCTAGTGTACCCTGAACTTCGCAAAAGATATATTATGCGAAGTTGGTGGTGTTTTGAAGCAACCTGCACAACCCTTCGACAACCGCCCAAACAAACTATAGTGAAATGAGGATCCCCCCATGAAACTAGATGATATGGCAACCCTGCCCGTGCTGGTACAGGATTATATCCACACCCTGGAGCGGCGCCTGCACTCAGAGCTCACCATCCGCGAATACGCCTCGGACCTGCGCCTGTTCTTCCGCTTTGTGGCCGGACGGCGCGGCCTGATCGCCCCCGACTCCTCGTGGGATGAGCTTGATTTGTCCGCAATCATTGATGTGAAGTTCATCAAACGCGTCACCGCCTTCGAAACCTCCGAATTCATCCACTATTGCCGCACCAACCGCCGCAACGCCCCCAGTACCCTTGCGCGCCGGTTCATCGCAATCAAGCGGTTCTTCCGTTATCTGACAGTACAGCGGCATATTTTGGAGTTCAACCCTGTGGATGAGCTCGACCCGCAGCGCACGGGCAAAAGCCTGCCGAAGTATCTGCCGATGGAGGAATGCCTGGAGTTGCTGAGCTGCGTGGAACAGGACATGGAAAACCGCTTCCGCGAGCGGGATTACTGCATCATTGCGCTGTTTCTCAATTGCGGCATGCGCCTTTCGGAGCTGTGCAATCTGAACCTGGCAGACATCTACCGGGACGACACCATGCGCATCCTCGGCAAAGGCAGCAAGGAGCGCACGGTGTACCTCAATGCGGCTTCGAAGGCTGCGCTGGAACGCTATCTGAAAACACGGCCGCAGGAAGGCCTGCTGCACGCGGATCGTGACGCCGTATTCATCAGCCGGAACAAGCGGCGCATGAACCCGCGCTCGGTGGAGCTGATGCTGGATAAATATCTTGTGCGCTGCGGGCTGGACAACAAGGGCTATTCCATCCATAAGCTGCGGCACACGGCGGCAACACTGATGTATCAAAACGACGTGGACGTGCTGCAGCTCAAGGAGATCTTGGGCCACGAGAACTTGTCCACCACGCAGATTTACACCCACGTGGTGAGCGAGCAGCTGCGCGATGCCGCCGCGATGCACCCGCTGGCGGGCGTTCGGGTTGATGACGATTAGGCGCATGCTCGCAATGCTTCTTTTCTTGCCTCTTGCTTCTTGCATCTTGCCTCTTGCTTCTCAGATATCAAACACCCCGGCAAACATCGAATAGCAAAGGGCGTCCGCCAGCGCCGCCGCCACGCTCAGCAGCAGCAGTCCCAGATACCGTGAGACATACTGCCTGGGCGTGGTTTCTGTGTGTTCGAGCTTTCCGCTGATCATCAGGAGCATATCGCCGGACATCAGCATGCTTTCTTTGCAGCAGCTGAGCATGACCAGCGCGGAGATAATCGCCGACGGATATAGGATCAGCACGCTGTAGCCGATGCCCGTGAAGCCCTGCGCCATATAGAGCCAGCCGCTGAGCACACCCATGCCAAGCCCGCGCAGCACCGGCAGCAGCAGGAGCAGCGGCAGGCCCGCCGCGCACAGCCCGAGCAAAAATGCCGCCAGCAAAAACAGTAGGTCGGTGCCAAAATAGCCCATGGCGTTTGCCCAAACGCTTTGGCTGCCGCGGTTGATCCGCTGCGCCCGGAGCATCCCGAGCAGCTGCTCCTGCCAGCCCGATGAGGCATTTGCCGCCGTTTTCGCCCCCAAAAACAGCCCCACGCCATATAGGCCCAATACCGCGAGTTTCTGCCAGTTTTGGCCCAAAATGGCCGTGAGTTCGCGCAAAAAAAATTTTCCATCATGCCTGGGCAGGCGAGAAGATGTGCGTTGCCGCAGCAGTTGCTCAACACGCAGAAGTACTTCTCGAAATTTTAGACGCATCATTTTTGTTCCTCACTTTTACTAAACTGCAAAATGCAAATCACTTGATTTTTCTTTTTACGAGAGTTGTCCTGTTATCGCATGCTTATGCGCCATGCTGCCATGCTAGAACCAATTGCATGCTCGCTTCATCGTGATAAACTATCTATGCTTTTACTGGCTAAATTTTATGCACTTCATTGCGCTAAACTATGCGCGCTTTTATCAACTAAAGTTTATGCGATTCAGCACGCTAAACTTTTTGCTTTAGTTTATTAAATTGCATGCAATTTACTATGCTAAAGCTTGCACTTTACTGCACTAAATCACCTCCCCTACAAGAGATGCCAAAATTCGCTGAAAAACTAAACTAAAGTTTAACGCTGTCACATCAGTTGGCGCAGTTAATTCATATGTCCCCAGCGTTTCGCCGTCCAATGCAACCACCACCTTGCCCAATACCTGGCCTTGTTTCACCGGTGCCTGCACCTCCAGCGGCAGCTCCACGCTCTGCTGCAGGCCGCCGCTTCCCTTTGGCGCCAAGGTTTGCATGGATTCCGGCGGCACCGGCTTGATGTATTGCTGCGAGCCGCGCAGCACACGCACTTGGGTGATCAGGCTTGGGGCGATTTTTGGGGTGACAATCTCGTAATTGGCAAAGCCCCAATCCAACAATCGCTTTGCTGTGTCAAAGCGGTCATTGCTGTTGCCGGAGCCCAACACAACGGCGATGAGATGGGTTTCTCCCCGCTTTGCGCTGGCGGCAATGCAGCAGCCGGCCTTGTTTGTTGTGCCCGTTTTGAGCCCCGTCGCCCCCTCATAAAAGCGAATGAGCCGGTTTGTGTTCACAAGCTCTGTTGCACCGCCGCGCAAAGAGTCCATCCACACCTGCGAATATTTTATCACGCTGTCGTGCTTGAGCAATTCCCGGCTCATCAAAGCAATGTCGTGGGCGGTAGTCAGATGCTCCGTGGTGTCGTCGTCCAGTCCGGTGGCGTTGACGAAATGGGTGTCTTTCATGCCCAGCGCTTTTGCGCGCTGATTCATCAGCTCAACAAATCCCTCTTCGCTGCCGGAGATCAACTCGCCCAACGCCACGCAGGAGTCATTCGCGCTGTAAATCGCTGTCGCTTTGAGCAAATCCTCCACCGTCATGGTCTCGCCTTCCTTGAGCCATATCTGCGAGCCGCCCTTGCTGGCCGCCGTCCCCGATGCCGATACTTGGTCAAAAAGCTTGATTTTCCCGGCTTCCAGAGCTTCCGCAATCAACAGCAGCGGCATGATTTTTGTCACCGATGCCGGATAGGTTTTCTCATTCTCGTTGTAACGCGCTAAAACATTTCCTGTAACGGCATCCATTAAAATTGCTGACTTTGCCGCAATCTTCACCGGTGCCGATTCTGCATATGAAAGCACTTTAGCCTGCGAAATTATAATCACCGATAATATCACCGCAAGAAAAATTTTCCAGCATCTTTTTTTCAAAACCATCACTCCCCACATCTCTTGTTCAATTTATTTTTATGATGGGGAGCAAAAATTTATACTATCGTTAATTCACTTAAATTTGCTATATCACTTGCCTTTTGGGCAAAAATCAGGTATAATGGTACGAATTTGATTGAGCGGAGGTGTTTGCACTGACTGTCGCGTTTGTGACCCTTGGCTGTAAAGTGAACCAGGTGGATTCCGACACCATGCGCGCGCACTTGACCAGCAAGGGCTTCCGCTGCGTGGAGCCGTCGGATTCCCCTGACGTTGTCGTGGTAAATTCCTGCGCGGTAACGGCCGAAAGCGAACGCAAAACCCGGCAAAAGCTTCGGCATTTTCGAACCCGATATCCCAAGTGTATCATGGTGTTGACCGGTTGCGCGGTGCAGATAGAGCCCAACGCCGCCGGCAAATATCCTGAAGCGGATATCGTGCTGGGACATCAGGAAGCGAATAATTTAGCGCATTACATCGTCGAACATGCAATTCACCGCGATAAATCGCTTGACGCTTGCACGCTTTACCACGATGAAGTTTTTGGACGAAATAATTTACCGCACGAGAGCGTTTCCCGCACACGTGCCTACCTGAAAATAGAGGACGGATGCAATCAATTTTGCAGCTATTGCATCATCCCCCATGCGCGCGGAAGGGTGCGTTCAAAGCCACTGGCAGCGATCCATAACGAAATTAAAACCCTTGTTGGTCAAGGGTTTCAGGAGGTTGTTCTGGTTGGAATTAACCTTGCCGCATACGGCTTGGATGTGGGCTGTGACCTATCAGATGTACTCACTCTTTTTGAGGAGTTCAGCGCGATAAAGCGCCTGCGTCTAGGTTCACTGGAGCCTCTTTGCCTGACCGAAGGCATTCTGGAGGCGCTTTCGCAACTTAAATCGTTCTGCCCTCATTTTCATATTTCCCTGCAAAGCGGGTGCGACAGCGTGCTAAAAAAAATGAATCGCCATTATACATCTGCTGAATATTTTAGCTTACTAAAGCGTGTGCGCACCTTTTTCCCCGATTGCGCGATCACAACGGATATCATTGTCGGTTTCCCCGGCGAAAGCGATGACGACTTTGAGGCTACTCTTGCTTTTGTACGCGAAGTTGGGTTTTCCAAGGTGCATGTGTTCCCATTCTCGGCAAGAAAAGGCACGCCCGCAGCCACCTTCCCCGGGCAGATTGAAAAGGCAACAAAGCAAGCAAGAGCCAAAAAAATGATTTCACTTGCTAATGAACTGAATCGAAAGTTTCTGTCCGGTCAACCAGGAAAAATCTTGGAGGTTTTGCTCGAGCAGCCGCATCCAATGGGCGGAATGCAGGGTTATGCGGCGAATTACGCGCACGTTATCGTGACGGACGCAGGCCCTGAACTGCGCAATCAGATCCTTCCTGTGCGAATTAACGAGGTAAAGGGCGAACACTGTGTTGGCGCTATATCACGCTAAACAACGACTATTTTTCTCTTCTCCTCCGTACCGCAGGGCAGCACATTTTGCATTGCAAGTGCCTGCAAATCCGTGGCACGGCATTCTGTGTTATACAGCTGTAACCCTTGATTATCAAGCTTATTCGTGTCCGCATGGCGATGCAGAATTGGAAGCGCAGCGCTCTTTTTCATGTGTTGCAGCACCGCATGCCCTGCCTCGTTGCATCCCAGCACTTGAATGTAGCTGGGTAAAGCGATGAATTCACCGCTTGTTGTGTGCAGTAAAGCGTGAAACATGATGCGCCGCAGCCGTGACGCCGGATACCGCTTCCCTACCGCGGAGAAAATAATTTCCCGGAGGCTCCGTCCCTGCCGTATTGCGCGATACAGCAAGTGCTCCATCCCCTCTGAAATGTCAGGCAGCTGCGCAAGTTCAGTCACCGTCATGCTGCGCAGCCTTGCCAGTATCGCAATCTCAAGCGCTTGATTATCCACTAAAAATCCGCTGGAAATTTCTTCCTGCAAAATTTGATCGGTCGATTCATTACAATATTCCACCAACTTCGCCTTTTGAATTATTATGCGAAGTTCGCTGGCGCTCTTGTACCCTTCCCCCTCTATTCTTGGTATCGCCAGCGGCTCAATTTTGGATCCAACGGCCTCCAACGCGGTGATATATTCCACATTCAGCGTGTCATTTGGCCGCCGCAGACACTGCGATGCCGCAAAATTGACCTGCGCCAGCGCATTTTGGCGTGCCGCCGCGAAGGAGACCCCCTCCCCTATCTTCCCTTTCATCGCATCTAGAACTCCCCCATCCCGCAAACAGGCTGCCGCGCATTTCAACAAATCAATATCGCCGCATTCGCTGCCAAAGCTCAGCATATCAACACAGCCAAGCGCTTCAGCAATGTGCACGGCCGCCCGGCAGAAATCGTTTGCCCGTGCGCACGACCATGGTGTCGGCAAGCAAACCACCAGATCTGCCCCATTTTTTAGTGCCATCCGCGCTCGTGCTTCTTTGCGCAAAATCGAAAATTCTCCGCGCTGCACCGTGCTTCCGCTCATAATCACCACGATATGCGTGGCTCCTTTTGCGCGAGTTTGTTCAATATGACTAATATGCCCTGCATGAAATGGGTTGTATTCAGCAATAATGCCAGCTATTTTCATATAAATCACTCCCTATGGCTCTATCATATCACAAATTGAAAATTTTTGCAAGAAGCCGAAAATTTGTCTTGACAAAACCGAACATTCGTGTTATACTATTGATATAAGAGGAGGCTCCCATGCATGATGAACACAGAAAACGGGTGCGGGCTCGTTTTTTGAGCTCCGGGTTGACCGGGTTTCCGCCCCATAATGTTTTGGAACTGTTGTTGTTCTACTCTATTTCCCGCCGCGACACCAATGAAATAGCGCACCACCTGCTGAACCGTTTCGGATCACTGACAGGTGTGTTGGAAGCACCTTTCGAAGAGCTGTGCAAGGTAGACGGCATCGGTGAAAATTCCGCCGTGCTGATTATGCTGACATTTCAGCTGGCCAAACGATATCTGACAGAGCAAGCCAGCACGAAGCTTTCGTTTGATTCGACAAAAGAATTCCAGGATTACGTCGCTGCGCAGTTTGTAGGCTGCAAAAACGAGGTAGCTTATTTACTTTGCCTCAATAACGCCGGCCAATTGCTAAAGTGCTGCCCGGTTTCGCTTGGCACAAAAAACGCGGTGAACCTGGACAACCGCACATTGCTGGAAACCGCCTTTCTGCATAACGCCACCAATGTGGTGTTGGCGCACAACCATCCCAATGGGTTGGCGGCGCCCTCCTCCAACGACATTCAGCGAACGGAAAGCGCGGTGAAATTGTTCCAGCAGGTTCATATCAAGCTTTTGGATCATTTTATTGTTACGCCGGATGACTTCTTTTCTATGGCAAACCACGCCAAATTTTCGCGTTTATTCATGAGCAATATTGTTCCGCTGACGGGGCAAATTGCGGCAGATGTCACAATCACATAGCGCTGAGCCAAAGGGGATTTCCAAAATTGGATCACTTTAAACTGCAATCAGAATATGCTCCCACCGGCGACCAGCCGGAGGCGATTGCGGCCTTGGTGGATGGACTCCGCCGGGGGGACATTGCGCAGACCCTGTTTGGCGTTACAGGCTCGGGGAAAACCTTCACCATGGCAAATATCATCGCCCAAGTGAACCGGCCTGCGCTGGTTTTGGCGCATAATAAAACCTTGGCGGCGCAATTATGCAGCGAATTCCGCGAGTTTTTCCCCGAAAACGCCGTCGAATATTTCGTCAGCTATTACGACTATTACCAGCCGGAGGCCTATGTCGCGGCCACGGACACTTATATAGAAAAGGATTCGTCCATCAACGACGAAATCGATAAGCTGCGCCATTCGGCCACCTCGTCGCTTTCGGAGCGGCGCGATGTCATCATCGTGGCCAGCGTTTCCTGCATTTATTCGCTGGGAAATCCAATTGACTACAGGAACATGGTGGTCTCGCTACGGGCGGGCATGCAAAAATCGCGCGATGAATTGATTGCAAAGCTGGTTGAAATCCGCTATGAGCGCAATGACATCAGCTTTACGCGCAATACTTTTCGCGTGCGCGGGGATGTTGTTGAGATTTTCCCCGTTTACTCCTTTGAGGTTGCGATTCGCGTGGAGTTTTTCGGCGATGAAATTGAGCGAATTTGCGAAATCACCGCACTGACCGGCGAAATCAGGAGTGTGCTTCAGCATGCGGCGATTTATCCAGCATCTCATTATGTGGTTGCGCCGGAGCGACTGGAGCAGGCCATCGAAGAAATCACGGAAGAATCAGTGGTGCAGGTGAAAAAATTTGAGGCGGAAGGCAAATTGATTGAGGCGCAGCGCATTAAACAACGAACACAATACGACATGGAGCTGCTGCGCGAAACTGGGTTTTGCAAGGGCATCGAAAACTATTCCCGGGTGATGGCGGGTCGTCCGGCTGGGTCGGCGCCGTTCACGCTATTTGACTTTTTCCCCGAAGATTTTTTGTTTTTTGTGGACGAATCTCACATTTCGCTGCCGCAGGTACGCGGTATGTACTTCGGCGACCGGGCAAGAAAAGAAAATCTTGTGAATTTTGGCTTTCGCCTGCCATCCGCTTTTGATAACCGGCCATTGAATTTCGACGAATTTTATGCGCGGCTGGGGCAGCGGATTTTTGTCAGCGCCACGCCGGGCGAATTTGAGCGGCAGGAAAGCATGCAGGTGGTGGAGCAAATCATCCGGCCAACGGGGCTGCCGGACCCTGAGATCATTGTAAAGCCGACACAAGGGCAAATCGACGACCTTGTTTCGGAAATCAACATGCGCACAGCGCGGCAGGAACGTGTGCTGGTCACCACGCTGACAAAAAAAATGGCCGAAGACCTCACCACCTACATGGGCAATGTGGGCATCCGCGTGCGGTATATGCATCATGACATCGAAACGATTGAGCGCATGGAAATCATCCGCGACCTGCGGCTTGGGCTGTTCGACGTACTGATCGGGATCAATCTGCTGCGTGAGGGACTTGACTTGCCAGAGGTTTCGCTCGTGGCGATTTTGGACGCGGATAAGGAAGGTTTCCTCCGCTCCCAGACTTCACTGATTCAAACCATTGGCCGGGCGGCGCGCCATGCGGAGGGGCTGGTAATCATGTACGCGGATGAGGTTACGGCCTCTATGGAGCGGGCAATCACCGAGACACAGCGGCGGCGTGAAAAGCAGCTGGCATATAACGAGGCGCATGGCATTGTGCCGCACTCCATCCGCAAAAATGTGAGAGATATTCTCGAAATCAGCAGCAAATCGACGATGGAAAAGCAGAAAAACGACTCTCCGGTGCACCAAAACCTTTCGCGGGCAGAAAAGGAAAAGATGATCCGACAGCTGACCATAGAAATGAAGGCCGCCGCCCGCCTGCTGGAATTCGAGCATGCGGCATATCTGCGTGACCGGATTGAGGAATTAAAGGGATAGGACAGTTTCGCCTGCATAAAAAAGCCCCCGTTATCGGGAGCTTTGGATTGGCGCTATCTCTTAATTCAACCGAAAAGAGCCTGCCAAAATGCTTCGGCAACGCGTTTAATAAACTCCCCGATTCTTGTGTAAACTTCTCTGCCAAAGTCCGCGAACATCGGCTGCAGCTGGGGGTATCTCACGCAGAGCACTGCGGCGATGCCAATCGCCAAAAGGCAGATAAACAGCGCAAATTTGATGAATTTTTTCACAGCGATCCCTCCCAGCGGCTTCTTCTGTCATTATACAACAAATACCGATGAAATGCAAGAAAAAAATATAAATTTCCCGTTTTGCGGTAATTTTTCCGCGGGCAAGACCATTTTCCACATGGCATGGATGCAGGCACAAAAAAGCCCCTGTACAGGTGGACCTGAACAGGAGCCCAAAAGCCACAAAAAAGTTTTTGGGGCAAAGTTGCGTCAATACCCTCTTTTCGCCAAGTCTGCCGCAACAGCGGCATAAAATTCGCGGACTGTCTTCGCGCCGAGAACCGGCACAATCGCCACATCTTTTCTCCGGAAATCCACCTCGTCCATATGGGAAACACCGCGCGTATTCGCACCCCGCAGCGTGCCCCGGTAATTCGCCCACTTCGCGGAATCCACGGCGACCATGCCGTCGTTTTCCCCTTCCAGCTTGTTGCCTATATAGGAAGTGACGGATAAAATGATGTCGCTTTTCGGCTCGTTCATCGCGCCGGCGAAGCTCTGATAATACACGCCCTTTTTGTTCGGGTTTTTGGCGTTGAACTCCGTCATATACGCCGGGAGCAGGCTCTGGCTGCCATGATAGAAATCTGGGTCCTCGTCGCCCTTGAGACCAAACACATGGAGACCGAAAAAAACGTTCATGACCTCGGAAAATCCCTTGTACAGCCAATCGGGGACACTCGCGAGCTTTTCCACCATGACCGAGCCGTGGTGGGGCGTGGAAATGGTCGTCAGGCTGGCAACCTTATCCGCCATGCCCAGGGAAGAAATCATGTAGCGAGATTCCAGGCCGCCCTTTGAGTGCGCGATGATATTGACCTTTTTGCTGTTCGTTTCGGCAAGGATGCTCTCAATTTTGCGCTTGATGTTCGCCGCGCTGTCCTCAATGCTGCCCCAGGCGTCCGTGCCGGCATAAAAGACCTTTGCGCCTTGCGCCTCAAGGGCTTGGGGGATTCTACCCCAGTAGCCGATTCCAAATGTTATGTCGCGGAAGCCGGCGCCGTGCACCAGCAAAATCGGGTACTTTGGCGCAGCTGAAGATGAACTCGTCCCTCCTTCGCCGCCGGCGGACACCATCGGTGTGAATGCCGAACCCAGGATGACCAGCAGCAATACCAGCGCCAATGTTTTCTTTTTCATGCAAAATCCCCTTCCGATGTCAATATACATTACATTTTACACCTCATATATGAACAATTCAACGCATCTGCGCACCATATTATTGTTGGCAAATTTTTTTTAAGCTTGACATTACATCCGTATGGCGGTTTGGATGCCATTGCGCTGTTTTTTTGGCATTCTGAAGATTTATCTTGACTTTTCACTGTTCGGCTGATACAATTTTCATGGGCGTATCCTCTGGCGGTTCCTTTTCGCCATGATGAAAAAGCGGTATTTTCTGAGTGAAAAGCCGCGTTGAAAGGAGTAAAAAATGCCTCTGTTTGATCAAAACCTGCGCAACAAGCGCGAAACCATCACATTCCAGGCACTGCCTCAAAGCGCGGCAGAATTGCAGGCGCTGCCTCAGGCAAGCCTGGCCTCGCCCTACGGCACGGCGGCGCTGACCATTGCGGCTTTGTGTGCATATGAAGCCAATCCACAGGCGGTTGCGGAGATGCTCAACTTCCTGCGGGGGCCGCGTCCTCTGACGCCATTCGACCTGCAATTCATGCGAGACCGGCTGCGAGACAAGTATTACAAACCCTTTTCTTTTTTTGAAGGGGCTACGCCGCAGAACAACTACGCGCCAACCCGGCCTTACCGCGTCACGGTGTTCGACAATCCCCACAGCTGGCTGAGCGAGGACAGTTCCCAATCCTCGGTTGGACCCGTGCAGTACGCACGGCTGCTGCTGCAATCAGCCGGAGCGGACAGCCCGCGTCCCATTACCTTGCGGCTTAAGAGCAGCACGGGGCAGTGGTTTCTATGGGAACAGCAACTGCTGTCGGATATCCGAATGCCTTTGGCGGCGGACCCCTGGGCGTAACATCACCTCCAGCGGCGAAAAGGAAAAGAACCTCACTCCCCTTGATATGCAAGGGTTGCAGGGTTCTTTTTTTGGTGGTGGTCCCTCTGGGACTCGAACCCAGGACTACCCGATTATGAGACAAAATTCATGAACGCAAAATTCGTTGATATATAAGCGTTTCAGCAATATTACTGCCCCCATGGTTGTCCTTGTCTCGATTGTCCGACTGCTGTCGACATGTACTATTTTACACTTCGCGCGTGAATAAATCAAGTTGTGGAGGGCAAAAAAACGCCCCCGCGCAGCCACAAGGCCAACACGGGGGCGTGTTGGAAGGAAACTCGGCATTCTCTTTAATTGGGTTCCGCGCAAAGGTCAAACAAAGGTCAGTCTTTTCGGGTTGTCACTTTGATGGCGGGTGGTAGTGCTGCCGCCTGCCGCGCGATGATTGTTTCCAATTGTGTGATTTTTTTATCTTTTGCCGCGTTGCTATCCCTCAGGGCGGCGTTTTCCTCCACGAAGGTTTGCAGGGCAATCCTTATCTCCGCTTGGTCGGAGCGTAATTCGTCCATATCCGCCGCCATCTCTCTGTGCGCTGCGGCGGTTCCCTTTTTTCGCTCTTCCGCAGCGGTTTTAGTTTTCAGGTACGTCGTGAGGGTGGTCACGAGCGCCGCGATAGCTCCTGTGCCCCCCAGTGCCGCAATGATCGCGGTCAGGTTGTTCATTTCGCCGCCTCCACTCCATCAATACGATGATGCGCCGACTTCGTGGATTGCTCCACGATGATCATGCGCTCCACCAGGCCGTTGTGCTTGTCTACTTTCTTTTCCAGCTGTTCGATACGGTAATTCGTCAGCTTGCCGGAGATGATCCCCGACACCAGGCCGCTAATAATTGCTACGGCGCCGGAGATCAGCGCGACTATAATGGTTTCCGTCATATTTCATGTCCTCACTTTTTTGGTATTTTGATTTTATCTCCCGGATGAATGCTATCCGTCACCACCATGCCATTGTGCACGGCCAGTCGGCTCATTTCTTGCCCGCTGCCCAGCTGCTCGGCGGCAATCTTCCACCAGCTGTCGCCGGGCTTCACGGTATAGGTGCTGGAGGTTTCGGCGGGCTTTGTTGCCGCCCCGTACTCAACCCACGGAATATACCCCCAGTGGGTCCACGCTTGAAAGCTCCGCGCATTGTTGGCCACGTGCATGAAGTTGTACGCCTCGATCACGCGCCCGCCGCCGATATAGATGCCGATATGCCCTCTCATGAAAAGGCACACACCGGGAACCTCCGGCAGGGTGGAGATTGGCTTTGGGTTCGACATCGTGCGCAGCTTATCAGCGTTCGTGTAAAGCGCGTCGCGGTTTTTGTCCATTCCGCTACACCAGCGTACCAGGCCGATGCAGTCAAACACATGATCGCCTTTGCCGATTTCGCCGCGGGCTTTTGCGATGCGTGCCGCAGTCCATTTCGCGGGCCAGTCCCTGATTGAAGCGTCGAGAAGCTCCCTTGTGGGTTTTTGCCCGGAGCAGGCGTACCAGTATTTTGAGCCGATCACCGACTTTGCGGCTTTCACAAATTCGGCTGCTGTTTTCTTTGCCATGATCGCTCCTCCTCTTTCTTTATTTCCCCAGCAGCGCCGACAGCTTCACACCAAAAGCCCCCGGCCCGCATTTCTCACTTGTTTCTTTCGCCAGCGCCCGGCGGTTCTTGATTGACCGCAGCGCCTTCAGGTCAGCCGCCGCCAGCGCCGCCGCGATGTCGCCCCGGAAGGGCAGCAGCACGTTGCGGGCAGGGTCAACGCCGTTGTCCCTGTACAAGCTTATATCCAATGATATGATGGGAACCCCCAGGCCGTTCGCCTCTCTGACAGCAACGGGAAAGCCCTCGTGCCGGGCGGTGTGGATCATGAAGTCCGCGCCGCGAATCGCTTCTAAAAGTTCGCCATGCGGGAGCTTGCCCTTATATTCCAGCCAGGGGCTTGCCTCCACAAGGGCGAGAACTTCAGTGCTTTGCACATCGCCGTAAACGTCAACAGGTTGCTGGAGCGCTGCGGCGATTTTTGCGATATCATCGTAACATTTTCGCTTGCATAAACTGCCGATGGCTACACACCTGCCGCCTGCGGGCAGAACTTCTTGCGGGCTGGCGGGCGCGGGCACGTGGATCATCACGCTCTGTTCTTTGAAGCCCAGCCGCACAGCTTCGTTGTAGTGGGCGCGGGAAATGCAAACGTATTTTGCGTTGTGCGTCTTCAGCTCCGCGCCGTCCCAGATGTCGAAAGGGCTGCACTGCATGCCGTGCGTCCAGACGATCGCCCTTCCCCTGCCGGCCGCGCGAATAATCCGCGCGAAATCCAAGGCGACATCCGAGATGATAACGAAGTCATAGGGTTCCAGCATCATGCGCAGCGCCGCATCCCGCAGCGGCTCAATGGCCTGCGATGTGCGGGATTCCAGATCATACACGTCGGTGATTTTGACGCCCGGGATGTCGATGCGCCCCACGGTTTGCAGTTTGGTGAAGCCTTTTTTCAGGGGGATCAGCACCTCCACCGTGTGCCCCATCTTCACCAGCTGGCGAGCCATGGCCTCATTGAGGGTTTGCAGCCCCGTGCTGTTGATCGCGCGGGGCAGACCCCCGATGATGCAGATATTCAAACTATCCATTTTGCACCTCGTTTTTGATTATGTTGATGGGTACGATCGCCTGCAGGAGCTCCGACATCCAAGACGACGGCCCCGAGTATCGCTCCGCTTCTGCAAACTGAACATGCAGCCGATCTTTGCCGTCGACAACGTCCCAAAAGGGTTCTACGAATTCTTGTTCGGGGTAGAAGCTGCCGAGGCTGTTCCAATCCTGAAACACGGAGATTTGAACCATCGGATGATACTTTGATGCGGTTATCGTTCCCGGCCAAGACGGTTCCTCCCACCCAAAAATGGAAAGGTCAACTTCAAAGGTCATCTGAACATCATCTAGTCCTCCAAAGGGTTCCGTAAACTCCAGCACAATTTCTTCGCATGGAACCATACCGAGCCTCGCGTCGAGTCCAACATAAAAACCGTACAACGCGGCAGAAATGTCCGATGCGATTCGGGCAAGCTCCCATGTGCCCACAACATCTCCGTTATCATATATCTTAACGTGAAGGTGGAAATTGAAGTCATTGGGGATATGGGGAGGGCCACTGGATAACCCAATCACCTGAACAAGGTCAAGTTCAAGATAATCATCTTCGAAAACCTCCGTGATAGTAGCCCCGCCCGGATTTTGGAAGCCGCCATACACGCTGAAATAGAGGTCATTGAAATTTAAATGATTCAAGTCACTCGCAGCAAAATCGCTTATTGCGGTGTTAATGGTTCCAGACACCGAAGGTGTGCCCGCGCTTAGATTAATGTTTACGCCCGCATTTTCGACTTCAAAATAAATTGAGTCGGGCTGCAGCATAATTTGTTTTTCCGCTGAGCCAACCTCAACCACTACGTTCTCCGGCATGCGCAGGAGGCGCCGGGCGAGAGTGTTGGGGAAAGGCGGCGCAGGCGGATCGATCCATGCGGTGTCGAGGTCGGCGTCAGTTGCTTTTGCTAGCAGCTGGCCAGTGGTGCCGCCAAGAGAGACGCCGATGCCATCCTCGCCATCTTTGCCGGGCGGGCCGGGCGGGCCGTCTTTTCCGTCGATGCCATCCGTGCCAGGCTGGCCGTCCTTTCCATTCGCTCCGGGCAGGCCATCTTTGCCATCCGCTCCAGGTGGACCATCTTTGCCGTCCGCGCCAGGCTGGCCGTCCTTTCCATTCGCTCCGGGTGGCCCCGGTTTGCCCGTGAAATCCATTGGCTCCCCTTGCACACTCGCTCCAAAGTGCAGCACGACCATGACGGACTTCCCGAGGATTGCGCCGTCTTTGCTGTAGGCCTCCAGCGTCATGGGTGTTTCCGCCTGCGATGTCGCCGGGGGCGCGATTTTTGCGTTGATTGGCGCTCCCGCGGGAAAGTTGCTTGTGTGGTAAACCGGCCCAGCGTCAGTCTCGAAAAACAGACGATAATACGCGGCCCCCACCAAATCCTTCGGCGGCATAATCTTGAGCGTTCTCTTGTTGACTTCTCCGATAACCCCCGCATCAAAGCCATCGCCTTCCTGGGCGGTTCTTAGATCAATCGGGATGTTATTTTGCAGCATTGCCCTCGCCTCCTCCTATGCGTAATAAGATATATCACCATATTCAATGGACGTGTTGGTGCTTACGAATCGGCCTTTGATAACAAAGTTTCCGTTATTGACTAGCATCGCGATTAATTCGCCGCTTGTGTTTCGGAAACCCAGCGCCGGAACGCCGCTCGGGTTTGCGGCCGGATTTGACGGGTAGTGCGTGCTGATTGTCATCCCGTTGTTTAGCTTTATCGGCCAGGCGGCTTCCGCAACGTAGTCTTGCGTTGGGCTTTTTCCGAGGCCGATGCCTCTCCCGTTTTTGCGGATGTACAGCGAAGGGGTTGCCCCTGCAATCGTTTGATTGGATATTACGTTTGCCCCAGTGACTGTGTCGCTGGCGGTGATGCGGACGGTGTATGTTTTGAGGACGGAGAGATTTCCACCAACTGGTGCGGAAAAAATATTTTGTCCTGTGAGTGATATTGCCGCAGACAGCGCCCCACCTTCCTCTCCCCATTGGAACGATGCCGCTACGGCGTTTGTGGTGCCGCTTAAAACTGCGTTTGTCCAAGCCGCCGATGCTTTTATGTATGTTCCGAATGGGTCTGCCGCACCTTGTGCGTTGCAGCGCACGGCGGCGGTAGATGTTATTTTAGGCGCGGTATAAGCAACGTAATTGACGTTGCCTTCCCATATACTGCTCCAGCCTTGGGCCCCGATGTCGCCACCCACCCTAATCAACACATTACCCGCCGGAAACGGGGCCTTCAACAGAATCGTTCCGGAGGTTTTTCCGTTGTACGGTTGGCCCGTGTTTGTGAAATCCGTCTTAACATGCTCGTTATCTGTGTTTTGGGCCCATCCAGTGGGACTATTTGAGATGGGAATAATCCTGTCCCATGTTCCAAACTGGCTTGGAGATGCCCAAACGTTAATATTGTAAAGCGTGTAAGCCTGTGTTTGCGCTTGGCTTCCGCGCATTCCGTTTACGCGGAGGATAATTCTGTCCGCTCCGGCCAAAAATTGAGGCCCCGACGATCCTGTTGGGTCTTTTTCTATCGTGATACTGTCAACATATGCAGCCATGCGATTTCTCCTTAAATGCTAAAAATTGCCAAATCGCCCTCCGGAGTCTCCTGCATGAAAAAATTGTTCCACGCGATTATCCCGGTAGATCGAACGAAGTTTGCTGTCAGTCCATCGCCGTCGATGATGGTTTGTGTATCATCATCGGATATGCTTATGCTGCCGCCTGTGATTTGGATGTTCGCCAATACCGCCATCCCAGTCAGCATATTGACAAGGAATTTCCCGTTGACGGAACTCAGTGTTCCAACTTTGATGATATCAGCCAGCAGGTTTCCCGTCTTTATAAAGTCTGCATTGAACGTCATATCAGCAAATGTCCACGCGGTGACATACGTCCCGTTCACCCCGGTTGTGGAATAACCAATTCCCGCACCGTTGAATTGAACAACTTTTTGCGCGGTGTGTACGTCATCGGAGTCCACCAAAATAAGCATACGGTAGGGGTTGAGCGGCGGATCAAACACCACATGCCCGCCGCTTTGGCCGGTGATTGCGTCAGTGGCCGCCTGTATGGCGCTGTCAATCATTGCGCCGATGCCGGATTGCTCGTTTCTAATGGCGGTGCCGATGTCACTGATTGCCTGCTGCTGCTTGTTGAT
>JGI994J12354_10002154_pt1 | contig 19460 bp, 19 predicted proteins | sample IntmicLarv3ML3BL_FD_12354 | JGI IMG/M metagenome (IMG submission 12354)
TCAAGGCAACGAGCTGGGGATTTGTTTTGAATCTCTCACTCATATTCTGACTCTCCCGACATTGGGTAACCGTCGTATGAATAGGTTATTAATAAAGGTATCCTGCTGAAAGACTCTCTACTCTTGCATTCGGAGAACAGAACCGTTTATCTTTTTCGCATCTTTTTTCCGGATCTGCCATTGGGTCTCACCTCTCCTTACTCCGTACTCAGAATATTCAAACATTACGCTTTTCCACATTCAAAAGATATTCCTTCACATCAATACCGCCCGCATATCCCGTCATACTGCCGTCATGACCAATGACGCGGTGACACGGAACGATTATCGCCACCGGGTTTTTGTTATTGGCCATTCCGACGGCACGGCATGCCTTGGGATTTCCTATCTGTACCGCTATGTCCTTGTAACTTCTGGTCTCTCCGAATGGGATCGTCCGAAGTGCTTTCCACACCGATCTCTGAAAATCGGTCCCCGACATTGACAACGGAATATCGAAAGATTTTCTTCTGCCGACAAAATATTCTTCGATCTCCGTTGCCGTTCTTTTTATCAGCTGGGTCTCCTTGATCTCGTACCCATCGAAATTACCAAGGTCTTTAAAAAATATGTTGGTGATCGCATCGTTCTCCTGCGCTATCCCCATCGTACCCGTGGGAAAATCATAGTACCATACAGCCTTCATTTTCATACCCCGTCAACGTTTGAGAATAGTGTTTTCCCCTACGGAGCATACTCATTCTCTTTTCGCCTTTCGGCCTTCTCCGAATCGGCAAAGAATGATAATAAACCTCGTTTTCCGATCGTATATAGAACGACCGTATCGTCCGGAAAACTATGTTAATGGTCTGTTCCCTCCGTATATAACCCACACGGTTTATGATTGTCGTCGGAATCGTCTTTGATTCCGCTCGCGCGGTATGTGTTTAATAGTATACCCGCATTAAGGAAAAAGTGGTGAAGCTATGATAAGATTCGGACCCGCGGGTATTCCACTGTCTTGCAAAGGACGCACACTGAAAGATGGAATAGAGGATGTGCATAATCTGAGCTTGACCGCCATGGAGATCCAGATGGTCAGGGCTACCGCTTATGTCAGGTATCCCGGCGAAGAAGAGGTCGGCCTGTGCGTAAGGGAGATCGATGCCGATTTCGTTACAGAGATCGTCAGGGACGGAGAACTTATAACCGATTCCGAAGAGCCCATCTGCGAGGAAGACGAACTTATCTACATGCCCTCGGGGATCACCGATTGTTTCGGAGAACTCTACGAGATCGGCGACATGGCGAAAAGACTCGATGTCGACGTTTCGCTTCACACTCCCTATTACATGGACCTCGGCTCCAACACCGAGATAACCGAATCCTGTCTGGACAGCATCAGACGCGCAGGACTCATACTCAATGCACTGGACGGCAGCGTCGTGGTCACAAGCCTCGGCCTTTACACCGGAAAACTCTCCGAAGCGGAGATAGACGACAACATAACCGAGAACGTCGCGATGCTGATGGATTGGTGGAAAGATGTCGGGTTGAAACCCAAACTGGGTATCGAGATCACCGGCCACCAGTCGGTCTTCGGATCTCTGGAACAGGTACTGGATCTCTGCGACAATGTGAACGGTATCGTTCCCGTCGTCAATTTCCCTCATCACCATTCCCGTAACGAAGGGGTACTTCTGGAACCCGATGATTTCCTTAACGTCCTCGAACAGGTCGAACCTTACTGCAAGGGGAACATCCACACATCCTTCGCGGGTGTCGAACATGACGAGGGCAACGAAAAGAGGCTCACCCCCATAAAGAAGGGAGACCTCAGGTTCGAACCTCTCGCGGAAGCATTGTGCGATCTCAGACCCAATGCTACCGTGATCTCCAGCTCCCCGCTTTTGGAACACGATGCCATGTACATGAGGATCATCAACGAAAGGGTTCTGAGCAAAAGGGTTGCGAAAGCCATCAAAGAGAAAAAGAAATCCGAGGCTGTTGCCGAGGGATGAACTTGCAGGAAACGATGGATTACATCAAGGAACGGTGCAAGACCGCAGTGTATTCCATTCCCCAGAATGACTGGGATGTGCTCATAGACCAAATAATCTCGAAGGAAAAGATCTTCATCTACGGTTCGGGAAGGTCCGGACTGGTCGGACAACTCTTTGCCGTGCGTTTGGTGCAGATGGGATTGAATGTTTATTTTGTCGGTGACATGACCACTCCGATCATCGGGAAGAACGACCTCACCATCCTGATATCGAACACCGGACATACCGTGTCCGTTGTTCAAACGGCGGAAATAGCCAGAAGGATCGGTTCTCATGTAATATCTGTCACTTCAGCCCCCTCCAGCAAACTGGCGGCCGTTTCGAACAACGCGATAATCGTGAAGGTGAAGAGAGATGAACTCTCCTCGGAGCTTGCTCCGTTGGGTACGATATTCGAGGATACCGTTCTCTTCTTCTTCGACTGTATTGTCCCTGAACTGATGAAAAGGATGAATGTAAAAGAAGATGACATGCGAAGAAGGCACGCCATCTGGGTCTGATCATTCCATAACGATCATGCTGACTTTTTCGGGAATCCTGCCGGAACACCTGAACGGCACTATTGTCAGCTCGGAGGGATCGATGACGATCGCGAATCCCGTATCCGTTCCGAATATTCCCTCGTGTGTCCTTATGTCCACATCCGAAAGGTAACATCCTATTCCCAAATGCGAATGGTACCAACCGACGATGTATTCTCCTTCGCACATATCGATGGATTCAAAGAGCTGTTCCAGATGCTCTCTGTTGAATCTGACGCTTATGGCACTCGCGTCCAAGATCGATGTTGCAACGTCTTTGACAACTGCATATTCTCCTCCATCGTCTATGTACACGGATCCCATCATCAATCCCATTATCTCCTTATTCGTTTCAAACCCCTGATCCGCATGTTCGGTCATCGCGATCATTGCCTTTTCCGAAACGTACAACGGCACACCCTTCACGGGTCTATTCCAGTATTCCCTCTTTTCCACATCGGAAGAAATGACTTTAGGCATCTCGCCCTCCATACCTTACCTTGGCCTCGAACTTGGGTCTATTGTCCTTATACCATCTTGCCGCTTCCATACACGAAGGGGTTCCGTAAGGATTCATGGGATTCGGATCGGATATCAGCTGTTCCACGCCCTTGACGAAAGAAAGCAGCGAAGACCCGAACGACCAGTTGTCCAATGTCTTAACACAGACGAACCCTCCGTCCTCGGGCATCATGATGTTGGGGTGGAAGATGGGAGTGATCCATTTCGCTCTCGGCCTTTCGTAAGGATATTCTTCGGATAGTATCAGACTGAACGAGTGAGAATTACCGATCTCCGTTCTTGATATCCTCGCGGGAGCATTCTGCAACCCGATCTGTATCTCTATTGGAAATTCCGCATCCACCGGTATAGGCGGTATCCTCAATCCAAGATAATCGTTGAGGCCGTTCACCTCGTTGTTTATCCGCTTCACGAGCACCGGTCGGACCAATCCCATCTCAAGCTCCGCCTTCCGGGTCCGGTATCATTTCGATCACATCATCGTCGGACAAATTGATCTCTTCGATGCTCTGGCCTTTGTTCAGGAGTTTGGATCCTTTTCTGAGGACGTATGCACCCGCGTCCTTCCCCCAATACTCCGCAGCCGTATCTATTATATCATCCACGGACTCGTACGGTTCAAGTTCCATCCTTATGGATGAGTTGTTCAACATATTCACTACAGTAACTCTTACGGTCATTTTCCAACCTCCGTTGTGTGATTAGGGCAGTCGTGCCCGATTGACGATTCCAAATTCTCCATTGTCCCCGTCTCGCCGTCGTAGAACATCGTGTCTTTTATGCAAAGGTCACTCCTGCCTGATAATATTTTCATTGCTTCCCTTACCTGTATCGCGGCGATGACTGATGTGGTCGTTATCTCGGATGCCACCTTGGGAACGAACATCACACCCGACCCCGTACAGGAAAATCGTGTATCCAGGACCTTCATGTGACTCTTGTTCATTCCGCATTCCAGACACGGGCCGTCGGGGAGAACTACCTGTACTTTCCCTCTGAATCCGTCCGTTGCACCGTCGACATACGGCATCCGATCATACTTGGCGCGGGAATTCACATGTAACCTTGCCGAGATGTTATCCAAACAGCCCATCACTATGTCGTGATCCCAACCGTCATAGTCCTGGATCCTCGACACTATGCCTTTCACTTTGACATCGGAATACATTCCGGAAGCTCTTTCCGCGACCGCATCCGCCTTCTTTGCCTTGACATCGTTCTCTCTGAAGAACAGACATCTGCTCAGATTGGAAGTTGCGATCTCGTCCATATCCACGATGGTGATATCCGTGAACCCTGCGAGGACCATACATTTCACGACCTCGTTCCCCAATGCGCCGGCCCCTACGACCAGACATCTGGAACTTCGAATACGTTCGACGTCCAACCACTCTATGCGGCGCATCCTGTCAAAACGATCTTCGTCGTATTCCCGTGTTTTCACAGTTAAACATCATTATGTCTGTATAAAATCATTGACCGATTAGAATTATACTACATCTGCAACCTGCTTGAGCACTTTGGCAGGAAGTGAACATTTAATAGAGTATACTTTCATTACGGTCGACATGGCAATAGCTCTTCCGGATCACGACCACTGCAAGTTTTGCGGGGACGCCGTACCGTTCGACAGGGCCTACTGCAAAGAAGAATGTTACTGGAACGATCAGGCCCGAATGAAAAAGGAAAAGAACGACAACATAAGATTCGCGATCCTGACGGTTGTCAGCGTGGCCATCATCGCCATTGTCGGCATTCTGATCTGATTCAGACCTTATTGAATGCTCGGTTCACTTCCGCCACATTATGTACTCTCACTATGTCCGCGCCGTTCTTTGATGTTATCAACGATGCGGCGATCGTTGCCTCATCCTTTCCGAGTTCCGGAAACCCAAAGGAAAGAAATCGTTTTCTCGATGGGCCTATCAACACCGGATATCCATTTGAAAAGTAACCGGGGTCTAGAAGGATATCCATATCCTGTTGAGATGTTTTTCCGAAACCTATTCCGGGATCCAGGATGATGTTCTCTTTTCTCATACCTGCTTCCAATGCCTCGTCCACCCTAATTCTGAGATATGTTCGGATCTGTTCCTTCGCGTCTCCTTCCATGAGATCGACAGCCATGGTCTTCGGGGTTCCGTACATATGCATAATGATGGCTGGCACATCATTATCTATTGCGATTCTCATCATCTTCGGATCCGAGAGACCGCAGACATCGTTCAAGATATTTGCGCCCGCTTTCAATGCTGCTTCCGCAACATCGGGTTTGCTTGTATCCACTGATATCGGTATTCCCAAAGACGGCGCTATCTCATTCAGAACAGGTATTATCCTCTCGATCTCCTCTTTCAATGATATCGGGTCGGATCCGGGACGCGTGGACTCTCCTCCGATATCCAATATATCCGCCCCCTCGTCGACAAGTTCGAAAGCACGCCTTACCGCTTCCCCCTTGGTAAGATATCTTCCGCCGTCGGAGAACGAATCGGGAGTCACATTGAGGATTCCCATCAAGAACGGACGTTCTCCGTTCTTTCTGAGCCGCCTGTCGACAATCATCATATCAGAGACAGCTGTCCACCATTTCCGTGAGATCGATGATGTTGACCTTTCTGTTTCCCTTTGCCGCGGCGAGATTTGCCACGCAGAACGGACATGCCGTAACTATCGTATCAGCAAATTCCGCCTCATTCAGTCTGGTCTCGGCGATCGTTTTTGCCTCTTCCGGATATGCAGATCTGACCCCTCCGCCTCCGCCGCAGCAATGGCTCGTGGTCTTGTTGAACTCCATCTCCTTGAATTCCACTCCGGGGAATTTATTGATGACCTCTCTCGGAGCCTCGTACACCTTGCAGTGTCTTCCGAGATGACACGGATCGTGATATGTCAGCTTCCCTTTCACGGGTTTAAGCTTGAGATCCTGTTTTGCCAAGAATTCCGACATGTGCAGAACCTCGAACGGTACATCCACATAATGGGGATATTCCACTTTGAACATTCTGTAACAGCCGGCACATGAAAGGACCAACGTCTCAACACCGAGAGACTTTATCGCGTCCACGTTCTTCTTCATGATCTCGACCACTTTCTTCTCTTCTACTCCGATCCTGCAAAGTACAGAACCGCAGCATATCTCGTCGACCGTGGTGAAATCCACGTTCAGTTTCTTGAGTATGGATAAGCTTGCATCGGAGATGTTCTTGGACCTGTATGTTGCGGTGCAACCGGCAAAATAACCGACCTTTGCCTTACGGGGTTTTATGCCGAGGGTCTCCACAACGGACTTCTTCTCGCCGTACGGATTTCCGTTCTCTAAAACACTGTCGACGACGACCTTATGTTTCGGAAGCATGTGACCGTTCTTCACCAGATCCCTTCTGCATGTTTCGATCACTTCCACAATATCCACTTTGGACGGACATCTTCTGACACAATCGGCACAAGTGGTGCATGTGTACATGTTCTCTACGACGGAATCGTCCGCGGGTATGTCCCCGTTCAGCAACCCGTAGGTGAGAATTATACGTCCCCTTGACAGAGAAGAATCCCAGCCTATCGCTTTGTACGACGGACAGACGCTTTTACAGAATCCGCACATCGTACATGTGTTGAGTGCTTCCTTTACCTTATCAATACCATCTACCTTGAATTCGCTCATTACATCACCTTAGGGATCGTTACGCTGCCATCCATCAATACTATGACCTTAGCATCGGGTTTCTGTGCCAGTGCCTCTTTGACCGCATCAGCCACGGTTGCGAAAGGCGTTATGTTGGCGCCCCTTATCACTTCCGGGTCGAGATCGGTCACTGCCCATATCTCTGCCCAAACGGCTATCTCCGCCATCTTGGCCGCCTTGTGATATCCGAGCTTGTATTCCCTGCTGAGATTCTCAAGTACTTCTTTGGGGTCCTTCGAAGAAGAAAGCTGTGTAAGGAATGTAGCATGACCTATCCCTTCTCTGCATTTGGAGACCATTATTATCTTGCCTCCTTCTTCCAGCGCCCATTTACCGTTGTCCAATGCTTTCTGTGATTGGTAAAGATCGACATCCATGGGATACGGAGCGACCGATATCACGATATCCGCTTTCCGGGGGATCGGGACAGAGAACACTTCGTTCGCCCATTCCACGGCGCGGTCGAAAGCGGGGTTCAGATCTCCCGCCGCCACTTTGTAGATATTCTGATGTCTGTCCAATACCATTTGGATCGAGAATATCTCTTTCCCTTTCACGATCTCCAGGGCATCCATCATATCTTCGTGAACAGGATTGCCCTTAAGTACCAGCGACTGAGCTTCCTTTCGCATAGCCAGCTTGTGGTTTGCCTCAATCGTTTTGAACGATGCCACGCCGGGAAGGAACGATTTTCTTCCCCCGGTATATCCTGCGAAGTAGTGCGGTTCGACACTCGTTATTATAACAAGTCTATCTGCTTCGACGGCTATCTTGTTGACCTCCATCGGAGTGCCGTTCTTCGACGTTCCCAAGTTGATGCACTCGGACGTCTTCGCATCGTGAGATATTATTCTGTCTTTGATCAGGGAGTATTGCTTTCCGAACACGAAATCGTACTCTTCCGCGGTCATATCCCTGTGCGTACCCGTAGCCACTATGTACCTGGCTACTCTGAGATCCATTCTCTTCGAAAGTGCGTCCAATACCTTTGCCGTCGGGGTAGGTCTGGTTCCGTCGTTGACGATGAACACTATATCCTTCCCTCCCTCGAGGAAATCCGCCAAGGACTTGTATCCTATAGGATCGTCAATGGCTTCGCTTATAACCGTATCGGGATCCTTGCACTCAACATCTTTGGGATAGAATGTTCCGATGTAGTTCTTATCGGGAACCTCGATCTTCTGAACACCGTCCTTTCCGTATTTGATATCAATTATCATCTGCGACCAACTGACCTGATTGTACGGTCAGATATTAATTGTTTATCAGGCGCAGGCGACCTGTCGCACGTAAACAAGTTCTTTAACGCCTACATTATTCTCTCGTCAATGGTTTCCGCAGGGGATTTGGGAGAACGCGAACTCATCCGGAAGGCAATGACCATCGTTAGGCCGTATCCGTCTCCGGGTCAGACTGATGATGCCGTGCTTTTCGGTGACAATATGGTCATCTGCACCGACATCGTGTCGCTGGAAAGACATTTTTCGAAAGGGATGAGCTACGAAGAGTTCGGATGGACGGCGGCCGCTGTGAATTTCAGCGACATCGCAGGCATGGGTGCCCGCCCCTTGTGTTTTCTGGCCGCCATGTCCGTTCCCAAAGATATCGATGAAGAGAACTTCTTGGACATGATCTCTGGGATGGAAGAATGTGCAAAGACGTGCGGTGCGTTCATTGTCGGAGGAGATACTAAGTTCGGGGCCGGAATGATCGCAGGCACCGCGGTAGGTTCGCTGGATGGACGAAAACCTTTGCTCCGATCGGGCGCCAGGCCGGGAGATATGGTGGCAATAACAGGGCCGTTAGGATCCGCTGCCGCCGGATATTTTGCGTTGGAGAATGATATCGACCGTGTCCCACTGGCCTCTCTTAGGACTCCGATGCCTCGGACAAAAGAAGGACTGGCACTATCGAAGTCCGATATAGTCTCATCGTGCATGGACCTCTCGGACGGATTAGCTGAAGGTGTCAAGACGATCTGTAACGCGAGCCGCGTGGGCATGGACATTCATATGGACTTCATACCTGAAGGGGATGGGGTCGACATTGTATCCGCCCGCACAGGGATGGACAAGAAAGACCTCATGCTGTATTGGGGCGGGGATTATGAGCTTCTGTTCACTTTTGCAAAGGACGATATTAACGCGCTTTACGACAACGATGTCGATTTTTCGATAATAGGGAAAGTTACGAACGATAGTCGCCCATACATAAACGAGGGAGAGGAAAGAACGGTGATGAAAGATGGCCGCTATTAACCCGTACATCGAAGCGGATTACTACCATAAGGACGGAGAAACGTACGTATGCGATCTGTGCCCACATAGGTGCAGAATATCGGAGGGCTGTTTTGGAAAATGCAGTGCCAGAAAAGGCGATGAGACAAAACTTCTCGCATATAATTATGGGAAGGTTTCATCCTTCTGCGTCGACCCCATTGAGAAAAAACCTCTCTACCATTACCATCCGAAAAGCAAGATCTTCTCCGTCGGCGGAGTCGGTTGCAACATGTCCTGCAAACACTGTCAGAACTACGCGATCTCCATGTCGCCGGCAGGAAAGAAACGTACAACCTACGAAACTCCCGAAGAAATTATCTCCTTATGCAGGAAAGAGGGGATGGATTCGTTGGCATTCACGTATAACGAACCGATGATCTGGTTCGAATACATGACAGACATCATGAAAACGGACCGGGATCTGAGATACGTTCTGGTAAGCAACGGACTTGTGAACGAGGAACCGCTCCGTGCCATCTGCAAACGCACGGATGCCATGAATATAGATGTCAAAGGATTCACCGACGATTTTTACATGAAGATATGTGGCGCGCATATGAACGACGTTCTCGCGTCCGCCGAGATAATCAAAGAGGAAAGAGTTCACCTGGAACTCACCTATCTCGTGATACCCGGTTACAACGACTCCGAAGAAGAGATAAAAAAATTCGCAAGCTGGGTCAGGGATTCTCTTACTCCCGATACACCTGTTCACTTCTCAAGGTTTCATCCGGATTACGAAATGATGGATGTTCCCCTCACTCCTGTAGATACCATGCTCAAATGCAGGGAGATCTCAATGGAGTGCGGGCTTGAATACGTTTACGTGGGAAATGTCCTCACCGATGACGCATCGGACACATACTGTCCGGAATGCGGTGCGTTGGTCATACGGCGTACGGGATATCTGGTGGAACTCGTTGCTTTGAACGGCAGCAGATGCGCCCTCTGCCGAAACAGTCTACCGATCATCCGATGAAAAATAAGGGATTTCCAATAACCACAAGGAAAATAACTGCAAATGTGATCGGTATCAGGAACGGGATCATTGGCGTAACCCATACTTCGTCGTATCCTGCAGCTTCCATCCTTTCGTATATTTCGTTGATCTTTTCATCTTCGGGCACACCGATAGACACTCTTTTCCCTTCTTTTATGTCCTCTATCGGCCAGACCTTCGATTCTCTCGCCGCACTCAATTCCATTTTGTATCCCTGAATGGCTTTTTTGCAAAATTCTCCCTTTATCAGATTCCGAACGAAAAAACAGAACATTATCGGGATCATCGCCAGTGCCGCAATGAACAGTACCATGATAGGGAAAACGAATATCTGGCTCATCACAGTGTCCGAAACCTCTATCAGAGGCATTCCGAACATCACGGGATATATCGGGAACATCACGGAGAGTACGATAAGACACTTGGCATCCGCGCCTCCTCTGACGATATCGAATATGTACATTCCCATGAAAAGGATGTAGGAAATGGGTATTACCGCCCACGCAGCCATTACCGGATCCGACAGATTTCCGTACAGAGAAGGGATGAACAAGACTGCCAGCAGAAAATAGAATAACAACGAATTGAATTCCCTGTCCACGAGTATATCGACAAGGATGAGTGCCGTTCCCACTGCCATCGCCAAATATTCTATCCTGAATCCTGTTTCCAATATCGAATAGACTGTGAAAAGTATCAATCCTGATACGCCGATGATCACCCAGTGAAAGTTGGAAACCTCTCTTTCCCTCCAGTCTTGCACGGAAGCGCTCAAAAGCGTAGTGACCGTAATGATCACTGCTATCGATCCGATAATTGTTTCTGCTTCCACGGCACGTGTAGAGAATCCAACAGATATTATTTTATCTTGTGATATTTTCCCCCTTGGTATGAAGCTAAGAGGCATGGTCGTAATAACGGCAATCCTTGCGTTATCGCTTTTGTTGTTCGTTCCGTCAGCAAATGCGGACGCGACAGGCACAAACGATGTCGTCTTAGCGGAGTACGAGAATTCTTTGAATATCAACGCGGGATCCTCCTTGGACATAGAACTCGTATTGACCAATGTCCTGCCCGGAGGAGATCCGGATAACAACAGATTGGTCACAGTCAAATACACCAATCTAGAAAATGTCGCTGTGAGTGTGACAAGCGAGGGCGGTGCCAACTTTTTGATGCTTGGCGGTGCCACGAAGGAGATCACCCTTACGATCAAAGTAGGAGTATACGCCTCCACGGGAACATACGATCTGAAAGTTCAATTGGAACTGAAATCCGCTGTATCCGGGGATACCGCAATGACGCCCGAGAAGACATTCACGCTGAACATCAATTCCCCGCTTTCATCGGGCGACTCGTTCAATAAGATACTGGGTGTTTTCGACAATCCGTTCCCCGAACCCTTCGACACTCCTCTTTTCTCCGCGATACTCACTTTCATCCTGTGGATACTCATCGGGATGTTACTGTTCATAACGATAATACCTATCTTCCTGCGTCTAGTGATGAGAGATCACGAGGAAGAAGGAAAGGATCTGAAGAGGGAAATTAGAAACTTCCTCCCGCTCGTTCTCATCTTGTATGCTATTGACAGCAGCCTTCGTGTCTACGGTGCCCCGGAGGAACTCATAGGCAATGTGGAGAATTGGTTCAGGATATTCTACATAATACTGGGAGCCGTCATCGCGTGGAGACTCTATCTGGTGTTCGTCAAACACACCTCAAACAAGCTCTCCAACGGAAGATACGACCAGAAAGAAATGGATATCGCTCCCCTGCTGCGTCTGTTGGGAAAACTTGTGATCGCAGTCATGTCGGTGGCCCTGATACTTTCTACCCTCGGATTTGATCTGGCCGCGATAATAACCAGTGCGGGGATCGTGAGTTTGGGTATAACGTTCGGAGCTCAGAACATACTCAGCCAATTCTTCAGCGGAATGGTGCTGCTGATAACGCGTCCGTTCAAGTCCGGAGACCTGGTCCGTGTAGGCTCCGACGACATATACAAAGTTCTGGAAGTAAATGTGATGAACACTGTATTCGAGAACTGGGACAATGAAGAGAAGGTCATCATGCCGAATAATATGGTCTCTTCGTCGAGGATCTCCAACATCACCGGAGAGGGATTGATCTACAAGATCTACGTGTACATGACCGTTGCATACGGCACGGATCTCGAACTTGTGAAGAAATTGATGATCGAAGGTGCCATGATGCACCCCAAGGTCGTAAAGGATGGTTCGGTAAGTCTTCCGTCGACCAGACTTACAGCGTTCAATGATTCAAACATACAGATCAGGGTCGGCGCGTACATATACAACTTCAACGACTGTAACAACATCGCCGGAGAACTGAGAGAGATAATCTACAAACTCTTCAACGAGAACGAGATATCGATACCTTTCCCTCAGATGGATGTGCACATGGATACCGTCACTCCGGAACCGTTGAAAGGAAGCGAAAAGGATCCGAATGCCTGATCGGGATATTCGTTGCGAACCATAGGGCAAATACTGTACGATCCGGCAGATCCATGATTACGATTAAGCAGAACCTTGAGATCTGAGGGTAAGGATTCTGTTGTCAGGTGATCTTGAAACGATCGCGGATCGATCGAACTTCATCCGTCGATCTCTATCCAAATATCTCCGAGCACTTCTTCGCCTGGCACTTCGTAAGATCCGTCATCTCCTTTTTGCAGAGGGAACCATTCTCCATCCTTCTCGACCTTGTATCTCGCTACCGATATACCTTCGATCTTGAATCTGTATTCGGTCTTTCTGCGGACCTTGTCTCTGATGTTGACGATATCTTCGACTTCTTCCGGCAAAAAGAAAGGTTTGTCTTTCTCTCTCCGCATCGGTTTCCAATCATCGTCGTCATTGATCCTATATCTCGCTTTGGACTGCTTTTCCGGCATGAATTTCACATTCGATATTCCTTCATATCCGGACCCGGAGATCGTGGTGAACACATTGTACCTTCTGAAAATAAGAAGGAACAACAGCAGAAGCAACAACAGTAACAACAGCAGAATACAGCATCCGTGCTGCCATAGGGGTTTGCCCCCGCTGCCGTCTTCCTTGAAGTACACTTCCAATGTACCGGAGACAACTACGATGATCTCTATCCTAGGCTCAGGGGACGATCTGTAATTATCCCATCTGTCGAAGGAATAACCTTCGTCGGGTATTGCGTTGAACACTATGTCTGCGCTTTTGGACAGAACAATGGGTGAAACATACTCTATGAATATGCCTCCATCTATGCTGTATTCGACGTGTCCCTCGCCCTCCACGATGATTACCGTGAATGTTACCTTTTCTTCTGCCGGGCTCGATTCTACACATATCGTGTGATTCGTCGAAACACTCCAGAATACGTATTGTCCTGCCAATACCAACTCGGGGTGGCTTACGCCGTCTATGATCACGTTGTGTATCACATATCCCGGCTCAGCATGGAAAAAGAACCTTGCGTGATGTCCCTTATTCACCGCAATGGCTCCCTCCGGATCTATGGATGAGTTATCGTCCGAGGATGAATGGATGACGTATATCGACGGTGGAGGCAACGGAATGCTAGCAATGATCTCTATCCTGTGCGACATGTAAATGTCTTCAAAGAGGTAATATCCGTCGAACAACGCATCTGCGTCGCTCACGCCGTCGACAAGGACGTTCTGTATGACATATTCGGGGTTGGGAGTGAACGAGACCAATACGCTGTTTCCCGAATTCACCGGGCCATACATACCTTGTGCGGGAATGGTGAAAACATCAGGCCCGACTATCTCTATGTAATACTGATTAACGATGGTTCCAAAGAAAGGATATCCCTGATTCAGAGAACTGACGGTCTTGTTCATCTCGTCTATCGCCCATACGCCTGCGGCAGTGAAATCCCAGCCCACCTTTGTGTACGTGCCTTCCCTTTTCATCACATTGTTGTATGTGGGGGTGCCTCCGTACAGAGAACTCATATTGCTGGATAGGTCTGTGCCGTCCCCGTTGAGTATCCTGAAAAAGGAATCCGTGACGGAAAGACCGCTGCTAGACGAACTGCCCACTATTCCTCCTCCGTACATCGTACCCGAAAAGTAAGATGCGATCCCCGAACTGTACGTATTGTCGATCGAGATATTGCCGTTGGCAATACTGCCCACTATTCCGCCGACACTCGAGGACGAATTCGTCACAGATATGTCTCCCATACTGTATGAATCGTGTATCGACGACCCCGTACTTCCCATCACAGCCGAAATATTTCCGACCAGCCCACCCGCGTTGAAGGTGGCTGCGGTGACGTTCCCCTCGTTAAATGTGTACTCAAGAAGCAATACGCTCGAAGACGTCACGTATATCGTCCCGATGATACCTCCCGCGTTACTCGTTGTCGCGAACACGTTTCCTTTGTTGAAAATGCAACTCATCAAAACGCCGGACGCGTCTCCGACAATACCGCCGACATTCCCGACTCCGGACACCGATCCCGTATTCCCGTTGCTGTTGATCTGACCCGCAATGTTCGCTCCGAGAGCACTGCGGCCTACGAACCCTCCAACATTGTTCCTGCCCTTGACATTCCCGCTGTTGTTACAATCCTCTATCGTCGCATCGTTACCGATGTCTCCGACAATACCGCCGACAAAATCCACAGACCCCGTGACATTGCCTGAATTCGTGGTCCCGATGATTCTGGAATCTCTGGCAACCGAACCTGCGATGCCTCCTACATAGTTCGCTCCGGACACACTCCCAACGTTGCTGGCAGTGATCGTACTGCCACTCTTGCTGACCATGCCTGCGATGCCACCCACATAATTTCCGGTTCCAGAGACATTTACCGTGTTAATACCGGTAATCGTGCTGTTTACCGCATCCACCATGCCTGCGATGCCGCCCACATAGTTCGCTCCGGACACATTTCCGTTATTCGTCCAGGGATTGTCGGGACTGACTGAATACCCCACGATGCCGCCTACATAGTTCGTTCCTTTGACATCTCCATTGTTGATAACGTTGATCATCGGCCCTGATCCATACGAGGCTATGCCACCCACATAGTATGCTCCGCTGATGTTGCCGTAATTGGCCGAGTCTTCGATCCTCAAATTTGTCGGATAAGTAGTGGAACTATTGTTTCCCACAATGCCACCCACGTAATGTGATGATCCTTCGATGTTTCCGTAATTGGTGGCAGTAATCGTCATCTTTGATAGTGTCACGTATCCCGCGATACCGCCTACGTTCTCTCTTCCGTGAACATCCCCATAGTTTACGCCGGATATCGGATTGTTATTTCGGGTACAATTTCCCACTATTCCGCCCACGCTGTTGGTTCCCCCTTCGACGTTTCCGTAGTTCGCAACATTGAGTATCCTGCCTTCGGAACTTCCGACTATTCCGCCCGTGACGCCGAGTGAACTTTCTACGTCTCCGTAATTGATCGACCCCAACACGGCACTGCTGCCTGCGGCATCCCCGATTATTCCTCCAACAGTACTGGTACCTTTAACATTCCCATGATTTATGCTGTCTGTAACAGTAGCAGCCCCTATCGCCCAGCCCACCAGACCTCCGACAGTATTTTTTCCACTCACATTCCCGTAGTTGATGCCGGACAGATCATTGTCGATCATCCAGCCCACCAGACCTCCGGCATTGTTGACACCTTCGACATCCCCATAGTTGATGCCCTCCCCCTGTGAACTGAATAGGCATCCGACCAAACCGCCCGAATAAACGCCGCCTGTTATTTTTCCTTTGTTGACTACATTGGATACTTCGCTTACGTTCAAAATACCCACAATGCCTCCGACCTGTGCTCTGGGCTCTATCAACCTTCCCAAATTGATACAGCTTAATATCACACTGCCGGTTTCAGCGTTACCAACGATGCCTCCTCCATATGTCCATGTAAAATAAACGGTTCCGGCACTAGTGCAATTCGATATTGTACTCTTTGACGTATAGCCCGCGATGCAACCCGAATGTTCGCCGAATCCGACCATACCGTCGGCGTAACAATTGTCGATCACCGTGTTGTTCGTGGCACTTCCCACGATCAACCCGACATTGCTGGAAGTGAGATTGGTTTTCTGTGCCCCCGAGGATTCCCCGTCTTTCACGTATACATTCTTGATCGTTGCGGAATTTATAGTTCCAAATATCCCCACGTTACCTTTGACAGAATTTGAGATCACGTACACTCCCATCTCGACACCGACAATATGATAACCGTTACCGTTGTACACTCCCCTGAAATTAAGGATCGGTTTGAAATTGCCTAGATGATAGCCTTCCTTCGAATCACCTGACGAAGCCACTTCCATCACAAAAGAGAACGAAGCGTCCGTACCCGTGCTTTTTTCACCTCCCATCGTGAACATCGTCGGACTGCCGTCAAATTTTGATTCATTGTTCGAAACGGTGAAACTACCGTTCACTATCGATACGCTCTTACTCGAAAAAAATCCAAAATTCACGCATATGTTGGATCCGTTCAGCGGCTGGAAAATACCGCTTGAATTTTCTTCGACGTAGAAATACACGCTTCCGGTTGATGACGTATCCGTAAATGACGCCGTTATTCTGTAATTCCACCCTAGGTCGGTGGTCGAAAATGTTTCTGTATCAAAATTCAGATCTTTCGTTTGAACATATTTTCCGTTAAGCGGATAACTTGAGTTCTTTCCTATCTGCATTAACTTATCTACCGAGTCTATCTCTATATTCACACCGGGCACGTAATCCTCTTTGTCAACGGGATCTACGTACCCGACATCTTCCGCAAAAGAATGATGTCCGCCCGTATTCACTACGGCGATTATACCAAAAAGTAACGTCGCCGCGAATAATAACACAATTAACTTCTCGTTCGACCACTCATTCTTGGATGTTCTTGTTCTCACAGTCAAACCCTCTTACTGGATAATGATAGTACAAACATTGCAACGGATTTATACATAAATACTTTGGTCCATACAAATCTGGCGCGATGATCTTTGTCCGCCTTGAGAGAACATCGACAAATATCGGAGACTGCTACTATGAACTGATTTGGTCTCATATCCACAAACGGATGTGTGCCCGGATATTATTGAAAATACCTAAAAAAAAAACAAGAATCGGAAGAACGGGGGAGACTTGAACTCATAAATACCTCCGTAGAGGTTTTTCGTTGTTTCGTTGAGAGTATTATAAGAATTTATATAGTACAACTTTGGTTATGCGCAATAGATTTACGAAATCTGCAGTTACGGTGACTTTCATGATAGACAACCTTGATAAGCGAATATTGGAGATTATGAAGAAGGATTCCAGGAGCCCTTTTGTGGAGATCGCCAGCCAGCTCGGCGTATCCGAGGGCACTGTCAGGAGCAGGGTCCACAGGATGACGGAGGACGGCATCATCCGAGGATTCACCATAAAGACCAGTTCGAAAAATGTCAAGGCGTTAGTGGAGATCAGGATAGATGTTAACACAGATACCGAGACCATCGCAAAAGAATTGGCAAGTTACGAAGGTGTCACGGAGGTCTTTGAGGTCACCGGAGATCAGGACATCATCGCATTGGTGGATGTGGAATCATCGCAGATACTCAATGATATCATCGAACAGGTACGTCATTACGATAATATACTCAGTACAAGGACAAGACTTATCTTGAAGGAACATTACGGAGAGAATTGAGATGTTCAGAGGTACGTCCACAGCCATCATAACTCCATTCGATGTCGACAACAAAGTCGATGAAGAAGGGCTCCGACGGCTTGTGGATTTTCAAGAAGCGAACGGCGTAGACAACATTGTTCCCTGCGGATCCACGGGCGAGTCCGCCATGCTCAGTCATTCAGAGCACATAAAGGTCATCGAGATCGTGATCGACCAGGTCAAGAAGGCGAAAGTACTGGCCGGAGCGGGCAGCAATTCCACCTCGGAAGCGGTAATGCTCAGCAAGAGCGCAGCAGACATGGGGGCCGACGGAATACTTTCAATATCTCCCTATTATGTCAAACCCACACAGGAAGGTATATACCTTCATTTCAAAGCGATAGCCGAAGCCGTAGACATCCCCGTCGTGGTATACAACGTACCCGGAAGAACGGGGTCGAACATAGAGTCTGACACTGTGCTGAGAATGGCAGAGATCCCGGGAATAGATGCCATCAAAGAGGCCAGCGGGAATCTGCCGCAGATCGAAAGGATCCTGAAGAACAGACCGAAGGGGTTCGAGGTCCTCAGCGGGGACGATACGCTTACGATGCCTCTTGTGCGCGGAGGAGCCGACGGCGTGATATCCGTTTGTTCCAACTGTTGTCCCAAGAAGATCTCGGACATGGTCAGACTGCTTTTGGCTGGGAAAACCAGCGAGGGCGAGGCCATCCATGAAGAACTTCTTCCGTTGTTCGAAGGATTGTTCGTCGAATCGAATCCCATACCGATCAAATATATCATGGAGAGACTCGGCTACGGAAACGGTTCCCCGAGACTTCCTTTGACTCCGCTCAGCGATGCGGGAAAAAAGAAACTTGACCCCGTGCTGAGTAAGATGGGATTGTGAACCAGATGATCAAAGTTGCAGTGGGCGGAGCGACGGGAAAGCTCGGCAAAATGATATGCGACCTCGTTTCCGCATCCGAAGATATGGAACTCAGCGGCGCATTGGTCTCCGGGAACGGAGGAAACGTAGGCAGGGAGCTGTATCCCGGGGTCTTCGCAACCGGACCCGAAGGTCTGGAAAAAGTATTGGACAATGCCGACGTTTATGTCGATCTAACTTCTCCCGAGGCTGCATCGAAGATCATTGCGGATGTACCTTCGACAGGCACAAACATCATACTCGGAACCACTGCGGTACCCGGCGACATCCTGAAAAAGATGTCGGAGAACGTAAAGAGATACGGAACATCCGCGGTCGTATCCGCGAATTTTTCCAGAGGCGTGAATGTTTTCTGGAAGATGTGTGAAGAAATGGCAAAGTATCTCCCCGACTACGATATAGAGATCATCGAGGCTCATCACAGCGAAAAGAGAGATGCTCCTTCCGGAACAACATCGGAAACACTCAGAAGATTACAGTCATCCACCGGCATAGAGAAAATATCGAACGGCAGAGAAGGCGTCGTCGGGGCCCGCGCAAGGGAGATCGGCGTGCACGCCATACGCGCAGGCGACATCGTCGGCGACCATACGGTCATGTTCGCCAAGAACATGGAACGTCTGGAGGTCGCGCACAAGGCCGTCTCCAGAGAAACCTCCGCAGGAGGATGCATCGATTCGATAAGATGGGTGGCAAACAAGAAAGACGGTCTCGTACACAACATGGACGAGGTGTTTGGAATATGATAACGGTAATGAAGTTCGGAGGCACCAGCGTAGGTTCGCCGGAAGCACTCCAAAGGGTCG
>JGI994J12354_10002155_pt1 | contig 19451 bp, 17 predicted proteins | sample IntmicLarv3ML3BL_FD_12354 | JGI IMG/M metagenome (IMG submission 12354)
GCGGGTTTGTTGTGGCGTCGGCATCCGAAGATGGCGGGATTGTAACCAATGGTATGAGCTATCATGTACGAGACGGCGCAAACGCAAATTCGGCGCTGCTGTGCGAGGTATACCCTTCCGATTTCAGCAATACCTCCCCTCTTGCGGGCATAGCGTTCCAGCAAAAGTGGGAACGCGCAGCGTATGAGCAGGGCGGCGGATATCTTGCCCCTGCCGTACGTGTTGGGGATTTCTTAAACGGCAATACAAGCGACCATTTCGGCGCTGTTAAACCCACATATGCGCCCGGCGTTATGTATGGCGATTTGGCGAAATGCTTGCCCGACTATGTTGTATCGAGCTTGAAGCTTGGCATAAAGGCTTTCGACGCGAAGCTTCCCGGCTTCGCGCATCCCGACGCTGTGCTTACTGGGGTTGAAACGCGTTCATCGTCGCCTGTGCGTATTTCGCGCAACGAAGCAATGCAGTGCGGCATTGCAGGTATCTTCCCATGCGGCGAAGGCGCGGGATATGCGGGCGGGATTATGTCTGCCGCGGTGGACGGTATAAAGGTTGCGGAGGCTGTTATAAATAGAGGTTAACACAAAAAATGTCATGGAACATCTGCTCCACGACATTTTAATTAATTCGTATTAATAACCATTTCGACACGCGTCCCAACGCCGAGTTCGGAAGTAACGCTCATCTCGTCTGTATAGCTCTTCATGTTTGGCAAGCCCATGCCTGCGCCAAAACCCAGCTCGCGAGCCTGGTCTGTTGCGGTGGAGTACCCTTCTGTCATCGCCAAATCTATATTCGGGATACCGGGTCCGCTGTCTTGCAGTATCACACGTATATTCTGCGGCGTTATCTCAACATCGGCTGTACCGCCGTTTGCGTGTATAACCATATTGATCTCGCCCTCGTACATCGCGATAGCTACACGCCTGATTGCGGCAGGATTTACACCAAGCTGGCTAAGTGCCTTCTTAACGCTACCCGACGCCATTCCCGCATCTACAAAATTATCGCCGTCTACATCAAAATGCAATTTTATTGATTCATCCACGATACAACCTCCTCATCGGTCTTAATTTTTACTTTTGCGGCACAAGCCCCGCTCCGTATAGCATTCCGCACGCCACAAACATAGGCTCTTTTGTAGACATCAGAACCATGTCGCGCTGGTTGGCAAGCGAGATCATCTCTTCGCTCGGCTCCTTGCCGCGCACAAACACAACCACCTTGATATCCATCATCTCCGCTGTGCGTACAACCTGCGGATTCACAAGCCCGGTCAGCAGTATGCCCTGTTCCTTTACAAACGCCAATACATCGCTCATAAGATCACTGCCGCACGCTGTCTTGATATCTAAATCAACATGCTCCTGCCCCGCCATAATATTTGCATCTAATATATTTGCCACCTCTTGAACCTTCATTCTTATTACCTCCTGTGCCTAATAGTTTTCTGTATAATTATATTGTTCGTTATATAATACTAACATTATATTGTTGTTTTCGCAATAAGAAAATTAAAAATATTGCTATTGTAATAATATAATTCTTCTGCTATACTTTAGTATAGCTCAATACTTTAGTATAGCTCAATACTTTAGTATAGCTTGATACTGACCGCAGTTATTATCGCAATCCATACTCGGAAAGGATTTTGAATATATGAGCAGCAACTTGGTAGAAGATAAAAAGAAGCAAGCCCTTAATATCGTTATTATGACAATTCTCATTGTCTTAACGTTTTATCTTATTTTTAAAGACATCCCTTTTCATGAACTCAGCTCCATAATCGGTCGGGTGAATCCTGTATTCATAATCGCCGCTTTGCTCTCGGAGTTTATTTTTGTGTGCTGCGAAGGCATGAATTTGCGGGTACTTATCGGGTCTTTCGGAAAAAAGATTCCGGTTAAAGATTGCTTAAAATACGCGTTTGTCGGGTTTTTCTTCAGCGCGCTAACCCCATCGTCGTCCGGCGGACAGCCTGCGCAGATATATTTTATGAGCAAAGACAAAATCAATACATCGTCCGCACTGCTGAGTATGCTTGTTATGCTGGCTACCTACCAAATCGTTACTCTGTTTGGCGGCGTGATTCTGTTTCTTTTTAATCCGAATCTTGTCCTTAACGCTATAAAAGACATCATACCGATTGTTATATTCGGCGTCGGTGCCAATATAGCGCTGACACTTGTGCTTATCAGCGCCATTTTTGCAAAGAATTCAATCGAGCGGATTCTTTTGTTTGGCGCACGCCTTCTTGCGAAGATACGCCTGATACGGAATCTTCAAAAAGCAGAGGACTCTATACGCAAAAGTATAACCGAATACCACGAAAGTGCTGTATACCTTAAAAATAATATCTCGATCCTCTTTAAGGTTTTGTGTATATCCACAACGCAGGTCGCTTCGGAGCTTGCGGTTCCGTTCTTCGTATACCTTGCCTTAGGTCAGCGCGGGCATAGTTATATTGCGTTTGCGACACTTCAAATATGGCTGAATCTCGCTGTGTCTTCCCTGCCGCTGCCCGGCGCTGTGGGCGCTGCTGAGCCTTGCTTCATATCTATGTTTTCTCTATTGATCGTGTCTGACCTTATTCCGGTATCCATGCTGCTAAGCCGCCTAACAGGGTTTTACTTCTATTTGATATTAAGCGGCGTAGTGTCGTATGTGGGATATATCGCTCTGCAACGCAGAAAACGTATGGACACGGTATCCGCAAGCGAAGAATCGCAGTCATAGCGGCTTTCAAACTACAAATTCGCATCCGCCTTCAGCGCATCAACCCTATCTGTTCTTTCCCATGGTAAATCAATATCTTCACGCCCGATATGCCCATATGCAGCCGTTTGCTTGTATATGGGTTTTCTTAAATCCAACGTTTTAATAATCTCCGATGGTCTTAAATCGAAATGCTTGTCTATAAGCCCGAGCAATGCTTCGTCTGATATCTTGCCTGTGCCGAATGTGTCTGCCATAACCGACACCGGTTTTGCAACACCTATTGCGTAGGCGATTTGTATCTCACAGCGGTTCGCCAGCCCTGCCGCAACTATGTTTTTCGCCACATACCTTGCCGCATACGCCGCACTTCGGTCTACCTTTGTGCAGTCCTTGCCCGAAAACGCCCCGCCGCCATGACGCGCATATCCGCCATATGTGTCTACTATTATCTTTCTGCCTGTATGACCCGAATCCCCCTGCGGACCGCCTACTACAAACCTGCCTGTTGGGTTTACAAAGATTTTTGTGTCGCTGTCAATCAGCTCCGCCGGAACTACAGGCAATATCACATATTTCTTTATATCATCACGCAGCTTGTCCATACAAATGTCGGGGTCGTGCTGGCTCGATACCACTACCGTATCTATCCTAACAGGCTTGTCGTCTTGATACTCCACCGTTACCTGCGTCTTGCCGTCCGGTCTCAAGTAATCAAGCTCGCCGTTTTTACGCACCTCTGTTAGCTTTCTTGCCATCTTGTGCGCTAAGTGTATCGGCATAGGCATCAATACGGGCGTTTCGTCGCATGCGTAGCCAAACATCATGCCTTGGTCGCCTGCGCCAATCGCCTCTGCCACTGCACCTTCTTTTTCTTCCATAGAATGATCTACACCAAGCGCGATATCGGGCGATTGCTCGTCAAGCGCTGTCAGTACCGCGCAGGTGTCGGCGTCGAATCCAAACTTCGCACGGTCGTATCCGGTTTCTTTTATTGTTCTGCGCACGATATTTTGAATATCTACATACGACTCTGTGCTAACCTCGCCTACCACTAACACAAGCCCGGTTGTTACCGTAACCTCGCATGCAACCCTCGACATAGGGTCTTGCGTTATTAATTCGTCAAGTATTGCGTCTGATATCAAATCGCATATCTTATCCGGATGCCCTTCTGTGACAGATTCAGACGTAAATAGTTTTTTATTCATGTGTATTCCTCCTAAAATGTAAGTTCATTAATTTATATTCATTCAACTATGTAACCCTTAGATTAACATTTAGTTGTCATATCAACTCTAACACAACATCAATTGTGATGTATTTCCATTTCGGCGTTTTCCTCCGCTTTTTTATTAACATATATGATACAACATGCGTGTTTTTGTGCGTTTTTCCCACTTAATCGACTCATCACTTGATAAATATTTATCAAACTGTTAAGAACTCATTGTGGATATTTCATATAACGCTTCTGCTCTTTTCGCTTTTTATGTGCACTTTTCACAATGCTTATAAGAAAATAAATTTTTTTTGTAGAAAAAAGAAAAAAAACATTGCATTTTCGTAAACTGTATGTTAATATTATCACAGGAATGTTACATTTTGAAATAGGAGTGTGCGCGTTGTCTAGTAAAACAAATGAGAAATTCACACAACGTCTTAAAGAATTGCGCGTTGCGAAGGGTATAACGCAACAAGAAATCGCCACCCTTTTTAATGTTACTCGTCCATGTATCTGTTATTGGGAGACCGGGAAACGGGTGCCCGACTACCAAACCCTCATCGCTTTAGGCGACTTCTATGATGTCAGCGTAGACTATTTACTAGGATGCTCCGATACCAAAAAGCCAATTCTAAATGATGATGGAGATCAAACAAAACCTGGTAATTGCTTAGACATCTCTCTTCTAGACGAAGAAGGCAAAAAACAAATACTTGACTACTATGAGTACTTATTAGGACGGCAACAAAACAGCAAAATCTCATGACATGAAGCTTCACACTTACGGGTGTGAAGCTTCACACCTTTTCAGGGGTAATTTACTGCAATTCTTTTCTTACACACCTCGACGTATTCCGTTTAATATCCCGACTGCTCTTTCTTTATATCCTTGAGCCTTTTCAGCACATTATTGCCGCCTCTTCCGAAATAGTCGTGCAGCTGTTTATACTCATTATACAATTTATCATATATTTTCACATTATCCGCATTTGGCGTATACACCATATCCTTCACCTTGCCCATCACCTTCGCGGCATCGGCTATACTGTCGTATCCGCCTTTTTCGCTGCCCGCCGCAACCGCGCCAAACATCGCAGCTCCGAGCGCAGGAGCTTGCGCAGACGCACCGATACGTATTTCCATATTGGTTACATCGGCGTAAATCTGCATCATCATAGCGTTTTTCTCCGCGATACCGCCAGCAGCACATATATTGCCTATATCTATACCATTGCTTACAAACGTTTCTATAATCATACGTGTGCCGTATGCGGTTGCTTCTATCAGCGCTCTGTATACCTCTTCCGGCTTGGTTTGGAGCGTCATACCCAGCATCACGCCTGTTAGGTCGGCATCCACAAGCACACTACGGTTGCCGTTCCACCAATCCAGCGCCACAAGCCCGCTTTGACCGGGACGTAACACCTCTGCCTTTTGGGTCAGCATGGTGTGAAGCCCCACCCCTTTACCATCCGCTTCGGCTTTATACTCGTGTGGTACGCAGTTTTTTACAAACCAATCGAAATGGTCACCCACGCAGGATTGCCCCGCTTCATAGCCATAGTAGCCCGGTATAACACCGTCTTCAACCACACCGCACATGCCCGGAACCATCTTCTCTGTTTCGCCCAATAGTATGTGACATGTGGATGTTCCCATTATCATAAGCATACTGCCCGGCTCGGTTATACCAACCGCAGGCACAGCAACATGCGCGTCTGCTGTCGGTACTGCAACCGCGATACCTTCACAAAGACCTGTAAGCGCCGCTCCCCTGCTGTCAAGGCATCCAACTTTACAGCCGACGGACTTTATATCACGCGATAGCTTTTCGTCTACAAAGTTTTCAAGCCTTGGGTCGAGCGCTTTATAGAACTCGTTAGACGGGTAGCCCATCCGCTTGTTCCAAAGCGCCTTATAGCCCGCCGTCGCCGCGTTTCTTGTCTCCTGCCCTGTGAGAATCCATGTTATCCAGTCCGCTCCTTCTATAAAGCGGTCCATTTTTGCGTATATATCCGGCGCTTCGTTTAGTATCTGCCACGCCTTTGGCACAGCCCATTCAGACGATATCTTGCCGCCGTAAAGCTTCAAAAATTCCTCGCCGCGCTCCTCCGCTATACGGTTCAGCTCGTTCGCTTCGTCCTGCGCCGCATGATGTTTCCACAGCTTCACATATGCGTGCGGTGTGCTTTTGTATTCGTCTAAAAAACACAAGGGTGTGCCGTCGTTTAACACAGGCATAACGGTGCAGCATGTAAAGTCTACGCCGATGCCTATAACATCCTCCGCCTTGGCTCCGCTTTCGCAAAGCACCTGCGGTATTGTGTTTTTCAGCACATCTATATAGTCCTGCGGATGCTGCAGCGCCCAGTCGTGCTCCAATTTTGTAACACCATCCGGCAATGTGTCGCTCATAACGGCGTGCGGATATTCATACACCGCCACAGCTACCTCTTTGCCTGTGTCCGCTTCAACCAATAGCGCTCTACCCGAAAGCGAGCCGTAATCTATACCTAATACGTATTTTTTTTGCATACATATTCTCCTTTTTTGGAATTCTTCAATTATCCACAATATTATATCACAGTAATTCTATTTTGTATATCACAATATTATTAAAAAAAGCGATATCTGCATTTTTACGTGCAGATACCGCCAAATCTAACTTTACTACATGCTCAAAAACTTCTCTAGCCTATCGATACCTTCTTTTATATTCTCCATACTTGTAGCATACGACCAACGCACATAGTTTTCAGCCGCAAATCCACTTCCTGCCACTACCGCAACGCCGCATTTATCTAAAAACGCATCGGCAAAAGCGTCCGAATTGGCAATAACCGCTCCGTCTATCGTTTTGCCTATCACCTTAGATATATTCATAAGTACATAGAACGCACCGTCGGGATTCAAACACGACACGCCGTCGGTCTTGCTTATGCGCTCTACCATATAGTCTCTGCGCTCCTTAAACGCCTTGCGCATCTCCGCTATATCCGCACCGTCGCCCTCGATTGCCGCTTGCGCCGCAAACTGCGCGATTGTGTTTGGATTCGAGGTCGCATGGCTCTGCACATTGCCCATAACCTTTGCCAGCGCCGTGGAAGATGCCGTATAGCCTATTCTCCAGCCTGTCATCGCGTATGTTTTTGATACGCCGTTTATAACAATCGTCAAATCCTTTATCGCGTCATTAAACGACGCTATGCTAACATGCTTTCCTTCATAGATAAGGTGTTCGTATATCTCGTCTGAAACAACGTATATCCCTTTCTCCACCGCAACATCGGCTATCGCGCGCAGCTCGGCTTCGCTGTATACCATACCTGTTGGGTTGCTCGGCGAATTGATTACTATCGCACGTGTCTTAGGCGTGATCGCCGCTTTCAGCTCATCTATAGTAAACTTAAAATCGTTCGCTTCGGTTGTGTTTAGTATAACCGGCACACCGTCTGCGAGCTTTACCATCTCGGGATAGCTAACCCAATACGGCGCGGGGATGATAACCTCGTCGCCCGGGTCGCATATTGCCATAAACGCGTTTACCAGCGAATGCTTTGCGCCGTTAGATACAACTATATCGGTAGGCTTGTATTCCAGTCCATTGTCATCTTTGAGTTTTTTGCAGATCGCCTTTTTTAGCTCCACTGTACCTGAAGCGGGTGTGTATTTGGTCTTACCGTCCGCAATCGCCTTTATCGCCGCATCTTTGATATACTGCGGTGTGTCGAAATCAGGCTCGCCTGTGCCGAAACCTACAACATCCATTCCCTCTGCTTTCATGGCCTTAAACTTAGCGTCGATTGCCAATGTAGATGACGGACTTATCCCTCCGGCTTTCTTTGCAATATGCGACATAATATTACCTCCAACTATATTTTTTGAATTTTACAAACCTTGCACTTTCATATATATGCTCTAAAACACTAATATTCTACCACATTCGTTTTGATTTTGCAAGATTTAATTTTAAAACTTTTAAAATTAAATCTTACTATATGACAATAACGGCACCGCCCTATTAGACGATGCCACTATCAACATATCGCAAAATCAGTCAAATTCCACCACAAACCTAAACCTTGCATCCTCATCATTCCACATTGGGAAATTAGTACCCCACACATTGATTGTTCATAATAACCGCTCCGTTATTCCTTATACTTTACTCTATATACGTAATCTTCGCTTGATTCGGTTCATGAGGCACACCCTGCTCTTTTGCGTATCCGACTAAAACCGCGATACCGTATTCGTAGCCGCCCGGGAACGCGAGCCGTTTTTTGAATTCCTCCGCCTTGCCGCCGGCAAACGCATAGCCCGCCAGCCCGCAGTGCAAGCTCGCAAGTCCCAACGAAGTCGCGGCTATAACGGCATTTTGCGCGGCTATCCCCAAATCTATAAGCTCCATCCCCGCAGGCTGCGACGGTTTTATCGCAAGCATAATCATATACGGCGCACGATAAAACAGCGTCCCATTTCTGGACATTATACGCTGATATGCCGCGTCATCTGTCGCTTTTAGGTTGCTAATTCCTTCCTCTTCCATCTCGGCAATCAGCCCTCTGTCCTTTACGACGATGATTTGCCATGCTTGGCGATTCATCCCGCTTGGCGACTGTATTGCAGCTTGCGCAATTGCACTCATCTGCTCATCTGTCGGCAGTTGGTCGGAAAAATCGCGACAGGAGGAACGTTCTTTTATGTGTTTTAGTGTATCGTTCATGTTGGCGTCCTTCTCTCTTTTATATTAATATACCGGCTAACTCAAAAATGTGCGGATTTTGCAGGCGAACACAGTTCGCCCCTACGAAAAGCATATCTCAAACACCCTCGCCTGATATTCCTTCGGCAGCGTTACTCTGAGCGTATCCGCGTCCATACGGAAATCTACATCATAGTCCTTTGCAGGATATGTCTGCTTTGCAGATACTACACCACTTTTCCATTTTTCCAAGGGAATTGCGATTTCAGCGTTACCTTTAAAGCGCCATACCATAAGCAGCATACGCTTTTTGTCTTCGGACAAAAGACCCACGCAAGCCGGCTTTTTCTCGTCGCCAAGCCTTGTAAATCCGATAGGCCAAACAGGCGACGCGTTGTGTATATGCGCCCGTTCCTTCTTATAACATGTAGCGCCTTCTTGTATCAGCGCAAAATTCACTTCATCGGCATAATCGGCACGACCTGTCAAATACATATTGCCGCACATACCGCTTATCATGCTGAAAATGCTCTGCTCACCGTCTGCCATAGATTTGCGGTATTCGGGCGACTCCAGCACCTCCGGTGTTTCGGCATCCTCCATCTTGATCGGGTATGGACACGCCCAAATACCGAGTTGTTCGGGCAAAATAGCCGCAAGCATTCCGCCCAAAACCGAAGGACACTGCTCGTATTCCTCCACATCGCTGAAGCTTTGCAGATGGAAGCGCGAAAGCATCCCGTAGTCTGCGCGCATCCCGCCGGATGCACAGTTTTCTAATATAACATTGGGGTGCCGTTCCTTTACCTGCTCGATAAATTCATAAAATGCTCGCGTATGTGTGAGCAGCCCATCCGCCGCGTTTTGACCGTCTGTGTCGGCTCCTGCGGCTATACTCGCGTTGTAATCGCATTTGAAATAAGTAACGCCCATGCCAATAAGACTTTCAAGAACGCTGTAGAAATGCTCCCGAACCTCGCTGTTTGCAAAGTTTAAAAATTGTCTGTCTTTGCCGCCAAGGCGCTTGCCGTCTTTTATAAGAAACCAGCTGTCCGGCTTTTGCCCAAGCTCAGAACCCTCGCCCACACATTCCATCTCAAGCCAAAGACCAGCATGCATACCCTTGCTGTTGATATGGTCAATCACGCCCTTTAGCCCTTTTTCGCCAAACAGCGCCTCGTTTGGATACCAGCTGCCCAACTTATCGTTCCAACTCTCGTCGCCACTACCAAACCAGCCCGCATCAATACAAAACGCCTCCGCGCCAAGTTCGCTCGCTTTGTTAATAAGCGGTATGAGCTTTTTATCTGTTGTCCTTGTCCAAAGACAGTTCATATAATCGTTAAAAACAAGCGGGCAATAGTCCCCATCCCACGCCTTTTTGGGCAATAACACAGTCCTTCTGTATTTGGTCAGCTGCTGTATCGCGTCGTTAAAATCGCCGTCGCAGCAGCCTATTGCGCATGGAACCGCTTCGAAACATTCTCCGGGCTGAAGCGTTTTTGTCCAGCCGCCGTTGCGCTCGGAAGCAGCATCGCAGTGTATAAACAGCGAGGAAGAGTCGCTTCCCACCTGGCAGCCTATCTCAAAGCGCCAATTTGCGGAACTTTCGATTTGGAAATACCACGATTTGTTGGTTTCTTTGTCTTCCAAAACCGCCATCGGCAGATATTTGCCTGTGCTCCAGCTTCCAACCGAATCGAATGCAACCGCACCCGAGCATAGGCGGTTGCAGGTTGGATACAAGCCTAAATCCTCAAGAGTTGCACTTCGCCATTGCCCTTCGCCTTCCCATGCCTGCAAGCAGTAATTTGCCTTTATCTTATTCTCGTCATACCATGGCAAAACACCGCCATCGCATACGCCCAGAGCATACGCCGAAGAAAGATGCGTTATAACAACAGGCTCACTGCTTTCATTGATAACCTTTGTAAACTGCCGAACGATGTTGATATTAGGGTAAATGTACCGCTCTACAACTACCTTCAAACCCAGGGTCTCGTGAATGTATTCAAGCGTGTTTTTTTCCGCCGCATGTTCTTCTTTCACCAGCTTCATCTCGCTCGGTATGGTTGTAAAGCCTGTTACTTTTGCGGGCCATCCGGTGTGAGGCACCCCCGCAATTGCAAGCTGAAACGGCAGATATTTTGGGTTTATCAAGCTGTTCATATTCTTCCTCCTATGTATAATTATATTTATAGTTTTAATGTGATTCGCCAATATCCATATCGCTTTCAACCCGCTTTCTGCCAATCATTATGCGGTCTCCCCAGCCTGCCACTCCGCTATTTTGTATAGCCGTAAAAAGTCTCTTTTTCAGCTCTTTGTCAGTTTTCGACATATTCGTAAGCATATCCTTTATCTCCTGCCGCTTCGTGTTTCCGTTTGCAGGACACGGATTGTGAACAACAGGTATATTCATCTTTCTCACCGCGCCGCGCACATCCGCTTCGGTGGTATATATCAACGGTCTAATCAAATGAATATTTTTGCGGTCTAGGTATGTAACAGGCGAAAAACAATTCACCCTGCCTTCATATATTAAGCTCAGAAAAAATGTTTCAATAACATCGTCGTGGTGATGCCCAAGCGCAACCTTGTTGCAGCCTTGCTCCAGCGCCGCATCGTGAAGCGCCCCTCGCCGCATCTTGGCGCACAAAGCACACGGGCTTTTTTCTTGTCTGATATCAAATATGATCTGCTTCAAATCCGTCTTTTTTAACACATAGTTAATCTGTAATTCATCGCAAAATCGTTGTATGGGTGAAAAATCTACGCCATCAAACCCCATGTCAAGCGTTATTGCGCATATTTCGTACTTTTTAGGATAGAACAGGCGCAGTTTTGCGAGCGCTAACAGCATGGTAAGACTGTCTTTACCTCCCGAAACACCAACCGCTATTTTATCGCCTTCGCAAATCATGCCATATTCGTCAACCGCCCGCCTAACATGGCTCAATAATTTTTGCATAAATGAATCCTCCCTTCCATGGAACTCGTATGTACAATCAGCTTGTCCAACCCATAATATGTGTCACTTTGTTAATTTTACTTTTGTTAACAAAGTGACACATCCATATGCGGCTACTGCTCAATATACTCTACAATTCCCATATATATAGCCCACGCAATCTTACTTTGATACTCCTCTGTCTTCAAAAGCTCAAGTTCATCTCTGTTAGATAAAAATCCGCACTCCACTATAACAGACGGAATCGGAACATTTTTCAGCAAATATATACCTGATTTATTCTCCATTATTTCTCTTTTGTTATGATTGTCAATGCCTGTTTTTAATGCATTTTGTATACATGTTGCTAACCTTTTGGAAGGTTCATCGTTCGCCTGAAAAACCACCTGCGCCCCATAACAGTCTGTTTGTTCGAACTTGTTCATATGTATACTTATAAAGATATCTCCACCGGAGTTCGCTTGTATAGACCTTCTTTTTCTCATATCCTCGTTTTTCTTTTGAGATATGGAAGTCTTTTCGCTTTCATTATGTATGCCCATGTTATCAGCTCGTGTCATAACCACCTTGCAACCGGCATTTTGAAGGATCTCTTCCAGCTTTTTTGCAACCGCTAAATTCAGCATTGCCTCCTGCGTTCCGTCGCTTGCAACAGCCCCACCATCAGGTTCGCCATGCCCTGCATCAATGATAACAGTTAGTTTATTCATCTCCGCCGCAACCGGTCTAGCTTCGTCCACCATTGTGTGGCTATTATTTACTAACATACCCACCGAAATTATGCTCATTGCTACTATTGCGAGCAATAAAATTATGCTGCTGCGCTTTATTACAAAAATCATACTATGCCTCCCCAGTGATAACTCACATGTTTGATTTTTTCCAAACTATAGTCATAGCATAGCGTATTCGCTTATAATAGGCAGTATGCATATTCGTTTAATAAGTATAGATTATAACATTTTCCGAGCTGTTTTACAACAAAAAAATGATAATAAAAAAACGTTTGTGTTAACCAAATGTTATCGCAAACGTTTTTTTACAATATGTTAACTCATATAGTCTTCTAATAATTGCAGCATCTCTTCTTCGCTGTATACAACAATGCCTTCTTTCAAGCTTTCTCTATCATGATCAGGAAGCGTCGATATATCTACGCCCAATAGATTTGTTATCGTACTGTCACCATTTACATCAAACTCATAAACTGCAATCTGCTCTGAATATTCTCGGATTACATACTTTTCTACAGTTCCGGCTTTGGGCGATTTTTCGGATTCTATCGGCGTTTCAAGCGTTACACTTACCGGATAATCGCTAGTTTGCTTTTTCGTATCAGCAGCCGTTTTAAGCTCCAGTGTGAACGTATCGAAAACACGTTTGACAAACAGATTGTTCTTTTCACTCTGCTGAGGCATAGCACTGTTTGTTCTATCTACAAATGTACTTCCGATATATCCGGCTATCATTCCTGCGCTCATTGCTGCAACGACAACCAACACGCAAACAATTCTTGAACTTCTCTCTTTTAACATAATGTCACCTCAATGTACAATTACACTTCGCCTATATATTTATCACTAGTATTATTGCCCATTATAGGTATCTTTATACATTTATCTATCTCGTACTGGATTTAGCTATTTTCGAAATCGCTTGTAACGTTTTGTCAATTTCACTGTTCGTATTATAATACCCTATCGATATGCGTACAGTGCCGCTCTCCGACGTACCAAGCGTTTTGTGCGCCAAAGGCGCGCAATGCAACCCACATCTTGATGCTATATCATAGTCAGAATCTAACATAGTGCATACCTCCACTGAATCCATACCTTCTATATTAAAGCTCACCACGCCGACACGGTCTTGCATATCTGTGCTGCCGTATATCTTAACATTTTCCATATTGCCAAGTCCTTCTATCAGCCTCTTAGTAAGCATCATCTCATGAGCATAAATATTGTTGATTCCTGTTTTTAAGACAAACCTGACCCCTTCCCCCAATGCCGCTATCGCAGGCATGTTCATTGTCCCCGCAACCAGCCTATCCGGCATATGGTCGGGCTGGAATAAATTTTGAGATTCGTTGCCGCTGCCCCCTTCAAATATTGTTTTGAGGGTTAACTTATCGTTTATATATAACCCTCCTGTACCTTGAGGACCCATAAGCGCTTTATGCCCCGCAAACGCCAACAAGTCAATACATTGCGCTTCCACATCTATCGGAAGAATTCCTCCGGTTTGCGCAGAATCTACTAAAAGCAGAATCCCACGCGCTTTGGCAAGCTGCCCGATTTCCGCAATATTTTGTACGCTGCCGCAAACATTCGAGGCATGGTTGCATACAATTAATTTCGTATTCGGCATGATACTTTCCGCTATATCTGTAATATTCACATACCCTTTATCGTTTGCCCATACCATCGTATGGTTGTTTTTTGCCGCACTCCATATAGGACGAGCGACTGCGTTATGTTCCATTGAGGTAATAATGACGTGATCACTTTCTGTTAACACACCTTTTATCGCCATATTTAACGCCATTGTTGCATTATGGGTAAAGGCGATGTTTTCAGGGTTTTCTATGTTAAACAACTCCGCGATAAGTGCGGCTGTATCGTAAATCATCTCTGATGCTGCAACGGCAAGCTTGTGTCCTCCGCGCCCGGCATTTGCTCCAAAACGTTGCATCGCATAAGATAACTTTTTGTTAACAGTAGGAGGTTTGTGAAACGTTGTGGCTGCATTATCTAAATAAATCATACACTATCACTTGCCTTTCAGCTATAATTTATGTAAGTTAACAAATTGCACACTAATCAATTTGTTAACCAAACTCTTATATCAATTCCTGCAAATACACTTTACTGCCGTTCTCTGTAGTTTCCTTAAAAATTGCTTTTATGTTCAATTTGTATTCATTAGAAATATTTTTTAATATGTCCAGTTCGTGATATTCACATCTTAACGAATAGTTACATCCCTTTATTCCAACGGCGGACGGTAACTGAAACACCCTTAAACTCTTTACTTTTTTCTCGCTAAGCCGTTTCGCACGATTCGTTGTTGTTGTTGAACTATATACAATTATGCCATACTCCAAATCTATCACCTCTTTTTCACTCGTGATCTCAAAGTGTATTCATTGTGTGTAACTTTATGTTACATGTAATCTTGTTTGATTTTGCTACATCATACTCTAATATAGTATGCATATGTGCTAAATAACGTACCCTTCAAATGTTGCATAAGAATCAATGAATATAAATATAATATATAAAGCTTATAGGTATTAAGGCTTCTAAACGCTGCGTACAACAATGAGTTTAAAAAAATACAAAATTGTGAGGGATTTGGGTGAATATTTATGATGCAAAAAAACGATTATATTCTACGCTGCCGCAAAGATATGTGGCATTTCTTCCATGTTGCTAAAAAAGGGCTTTGTCTTCGCAAAAAATATGATGGACAATGGAGCAAAACTCAAGTTTTACTCGATAATGCATTCTTCGATTTTGCAGTAATATGTGATGGCGAGGACAATATCCATATGGTGTGCCAAGATATGGATGGCAATATCCTTTATCTCGCATATCACCATGAGCAATGGCACAAATATACACTAATGCGAAGCAAATCCGGCAGCGCATATGCAAAGCATTTTAAATTATTGCTTACCGGATCGCAGCTGCAACTTTTTTATACAATCCAATCAAGTAGCAAATTGTTACTTGTACAGCAACTGTTGGGCAGCGAAAACGACCCTGTGATGATAGATGTTATTCATGACAGCCTGCGACCGTTCTTTGTCGCATGTGACGATTTTATGAATACGTGGATATACTACCAAAACAGCACTGGCGCGTTTGGCTATAAAATATATAGTTGGTCAAAAAAATCTTTCTGCGATTTTGTGCTGTCCGGCGAAATGCAATGTGACAGTCCGTTTATTTATCTGGATGAACAAGAAAATCATCACATACTATGTGTACAAAAAGGCAAGCTTTTGTATATGCAAAGAAATACAAATGGTGAGTTTGTTGACAGGTATATTGTTAGCACACCGGAAAACATGCCCATCTACCTTCCTATTATACTTGGAGATGCAAACAAGTTGTGGCTTATTTGGCGTCAAAATAATGGTGTGAATTACTCTATCCGTACTCTAAGCGACAATAGTTTGAGCGAACCACACAGCTATATATCGCCGTCCGGAGTCGACGTTCAGCTGATTTCGTTCCAGCGTGAAGCTATATGTTTCTATTGCTGGGGCTATATCTTAAACGACGACATTCACCTTTTTGCCGCTGTCGCCGAAGAGCAATCATATATCGACAATCCGATTATTGAGCAGATTCCCACGATAAAACGCCAAGGCGAAGATGTAGAAAATTTTGCAATGAGGCATATGGATAAACCGCTTTCAGCGCCACATATTGCAAGTCATTCGCATAGTGACATAGAGTATACAAAGCTAAATATAGCATTGTCCTCGCTGAGCGATCAGGTTGCTAAGCTGAAGAAGCAGGTGGCGCAATTGTCTGTTAAAACCGATAAATTCGAAAATTCTATAGAGAAAACGGAAGACTCTGCTACGAGTTAACAAAAAAATACTGCCGACTAATAATGGTTAATTAGTCGGCAGTATTTTGCATTACATTTACTTATTTATTCTTAGCCGAATATCTCTGCGAACGCAAGTATGACCTTCTCTTCCGTCGATTAATCTTACGCATTATGTATAAAACTGTAAACAATATGATTAGTATCGCAAGCGGTATCGCCACATATGGGCGACCTAAAAACTCAAATATTTTATTCATCAGAAATACAAAAAAATCCAGTTTTACATCATTGCCTGCCACAAGGTCGACACTTCCCAATACTATCGTTTCTTTAGTTTTTTCATCTACGTATGAATATGTCGCAACACCTAAAACCTCACCCTGCGCAATCGGTGCCCTAATATCTCCGTTTAACACAATATCGGGGGCTAAGTTATCAACATTTCGATCAGACTCCACCACTGCAGACAACTCGGTCGCGGCATTAAGTCTCACGTAATTATTACCTTGCGCCTCTTTTACCGACGCCTCGCCGTCGCGAACCTGCTTTCCCGGCACTGCTATAACCTTCCGCTTGTAATTTGCAAATCCATACTCAAGCAACGCTTTCGAATCTATAAATGAGTAGATTGCATCTGTCTGAGGCGCCGCGTTCAACGTAACCGCTATAAATTCCGTTCCGGCGTGAGTTGCCGCCGATACAAGGCAGTTTCCCGCCTGAGAAGTATATCCTGTCTTAATTCCTATCGCTTTGGGATAGTAGTAAGACGCATTTTGTTTGGAGCTAATAAGATAATTTGTGTTATACATCCTGCGCTCTTGCGGATATTTTTCAGTTGGCTCAATTAAATATTCGGAGGTTGCCACCATATCGCGAAACTTCTTGTTTTGCATCGCGTATTGCGCCAATATCGCAAGGTCTCTCGCTGTCGAATGATGCTCCGGAACATGCAACCCATGCGTATTAAGGTATTTTGTGTTAGTCATACCCAGTTCCGCCGCTTTTTTGTTCATCAGCACAACAAACTCGTCTGTGTCACCACACATATACTCCGCCAAAACATTGCACGCCTCGTTTGCAGACGCAATAAGCACGCCATACAGCAATTGTTCTACTGTGAGCTGCTCTCCTTCAACCAGACCCATATTGCTGCCGCCCGCAGGTATCGACAAAACAGCCTGCCTGCTCGCAACAACAACTGTGTCCAGCTGCAAATTTTCCAGCACGAGAATCGCTGTCATCATCTTTGTTGTGCTTGCAGGATACAAGACCTCGTCACAATTTTTTTCAAAAATGACTCTTCCCGACTCCGCGTCTATTAAAATAGCGGCTTCGGATTTAAGCTGCGGCGGTTCGGCTGCTGCAGCTGTTAAGGAAAAAAGCCCTCCCGAAAATGTGTTTGGCAGGATATTAAATATTAAAATTATTAACACAACAGCAGAAATTATCCGTTTTTTCATGGATCACATATACCCCTTTTTACTGTTTTCTATAAATATCAACTTAAATATGTAATAAATATCGAAACAATCGCATTTATATACGAATGACTTAGAAATTCAAATATTCTGTCTACTAAAAATACAAATACATTCGACCTTATATCGTCATGTGTAATAAGGTCAACGCTTCCCAACACTGTTCCGTCATATGAATATATTGCAACACCCAAAACATCTCCATCCTTAATTGGCGCTCTAATATCCTCATTTAACAAAATCTCATAGTTCAAATCATCAATATCTTGGTCTGCTTTCAATATCGCAGAGAACTCCTCCGCGGCATAAAGGCTCGCGTAATTGCTGTCCAACACGCCGCCCACCTGCGCCTCTCCAAGCTGTGTCTCCTGCTCTACTACAATCTTCCGCTTGTAATTTTCAAATCCATACTCAAGCAGCGCCTTCGAATCTACAAACGAGTATATCGCCTCCGGCTGAGGATCAGCTTTTAGCGTAACTGCTATAAACTCCATTCCGTCATAAGCCGCCGCCGAAACAAGGCAGTTTCCCGCTTGGGAGGTGTATCCCGTTTTAATACCTATCGCTTTGGGATAGTAGTATGTCGCATCCAAGTTGGAGCTGACAAGATAATTCGTGTTATACATCCGGCGCTCTTGCGCATACTTTTCTGTTGGTTCTATCATATACTTGGTGGTTGCCACCATATCGCGAAATTTATCGTTTTGCATTGCGTATTGCGCTAAGATGGCAAGGTCTCTCGCTGTTGAATAATGCCCCGAAGTATGCAGTCCATTTGTGTTAAGGTAGTTTGTATTTGTCATACCCAGCTCTGCCGCTTTTTTGTTCATCAGCGCAACAAACGCCTCTGTATCGCCACACATATGCTCCGCCAATACATTACACGCCTCGTTTGCAGACAGAAGGAGTACGCCGTACATAAGTTGTTCCACTGTAAGCTGTTCGCCTTCGATTAAACCCATATTACTGCCGCCCACAGGAATCGACTCAATGGCCTGTCTGCTCGCGGTAACGACTGTATCCGGCTGAAGGTTTTCAAACACAAGAATCGCTGTCATTATCTTTGTTGTGCTTGCAGGGTACAAAACCACGTCACAATCCTTTTCAAAAATGACCCTTCCGGACTCCGCATCCATCAAAATAGCGGATTCAGACTTGAGCTGCGGCGGTTCGGTCGCTGCATATACCATAACAAAAAATGTGTCTCCATAAGGTATATTCACAGGAAGTATATTAAATATCAAAATCAACAACAAAATTGCGGAAACTATCCGTTTTTTCATGAATCGCATTTACCTCTTTATATATCATAATTATTTGTATCCGAAAGCCTAAACAAGCGTTGCTGTTAGCTGTAAGGTTACACCAGAATTTATAGTTTATATTATTATACCAAACATATTTACTTTATGCAACGATAATTTGTAAAGTTACAGGAATATATTTTCTATTGTGATAGATATATGCATAACAAAAAAGGATTGGCATCTGCACAGCGCCCCGAAAAACGGACATTGACGAAAAGGACCTCCTATTGTAGAATAAATCTATGATAGGAGGTTTTGTTATGCCGAGACAAAAAGGCACGTCTAATACACCCCAAACAATAATTGACGAGATTATAGCAAAGCATCAATCCGGAAAAAGCTCGAGGGAATTGGCGGCAGAATATGAAAAGCCATTTAAGACTGTAAGAAATATGGTAACTCGTGAAAACAACAAAAAGCGTATGCAAGAATCTGGTCAGACACCAAAGCAGCGAGGTCGAAAACCGGCAGTCACTTTGCAGAG
>JGI994J12354_10002156_pt1 | contig 19445 bp, 19 predicted proteins | sample IntmicLarv3ML3BL_FD_12354 | JGI IMG/M metagenome (IMG submission 12354)
ATAGGGAACTTCCCCTGCCATGCCATGCAAATATCTTTCCATTTGCGCTTCTATACCGGCTTTTCCAACAACATCATTCGACATATATCCCAAATTTTGCAAGTACGCATATTCCTCTTGGGAAATATTTCCCACATAACCAATAACATGAGAAGCGTACTGCGCTTCCGGAGAATAAACTCGTCTATATTCTTTTCCCGAAAGAAGACCCTTATACTTATAATTTTGCTCCAAAAGAAGATCAATCAAATTTTGCGGCACATCCGTTGCAATCATGACCGGTTTTCCTTGATCGGAAAAAGCCCAACTATCCTTCATAATCTGATAGCGAAGAACCGCAATGCGATACGCCTCCTCCATAGAATACTTCTCATCTATTTCAAACCTGACCCGGCGAAGATACAAAAAGAAAATTTGCGGGTCAAGCTTCACATACTCATCCTGATACGATACCACCTGCGAAGGGGATGGCTCTTTGAGACCAAACAAATTCTTATTCACTTGCCAAAGCATAATCGCATCCTCGTCCTTTAGAAAAGAATACGGCTCTACGGTCAAATAATCCGAAAGCTCCGCTACCGGCGTCGCGTTTAGTCCTCCATCCGATAGGAAAGCTCGAGAAGCATCTCGTTCAAATCGTCTTTTTTCAATCCTGCATACGCAAGAAGAAGCGTGTTGACCTCCTTGGAGGTTGCATACACCACACCGTTTCTATCCGTAATATCGCCGCGGGGTGCCAAAGCAGTATACGCCCGCGGAATTTTCCCGGCATCTGTGAACGCATTCACCTCCGCACCGGAAAACTGCATAGACGCTGTCATGAAAAGTATTAGGGTGCAAAAAAAAGAAAAGGCAATGCCCAAAATAGCATAACGATTTGAAAAGAAGCTCTTGAACCTTTTATTTTCTGTCGGCTTTGCCTCTCCTTCTGTTTCCGAAAGCGTTCTGTCAAAGGCGTAAAAATCATTTTTCCCTATTTTATTTGCCATGAAAACTCCCTCTCATACATATCGCTGTTTTTCTGATGTACGTTATTTTTTTTATAGGGTCCCGCAAAATATAAAAGAAGAATCATCGGAACCGCTGCCAAAAGATTTACACCTATTTGCGGCAAAATACTATAAAGCCATATGGAGGTTTGCGACAAATAACTGTTGCTTCTTTCCATGAATAACTGACGAATAAAAAAGAAAGTATGTCCCGCAAATTTATATATAAACGTAACCACCACAATTTGCAAAAAAGCAAGACTCACTCTTTTATGAAAACGCTGACGAAATAAGGTCGAAGAAAAAACACCTATATACATAAAAATCAAAATGCCAATACCTATCGTGCTTCCAGAAAAGTAATCTCTTAAAAATCCGACAGATGCGCCAATTATCATCCCATCCGTGCTTCCGAAAAAATATCCGCTCAGCACAACAATCACAAGCATAAAATCCGCAACCTGCCCCAAAAAAGACAAATTTTGCGAAAATGTCACCTGCAAAATCGTAAAAAAAAGTATATAAACCGTATAAACGATGATTTGACGAGCTCTATCCTTTCTTTTCAAAAAGACCTCTCCTTATCTCTTATAAAACACATTCTATTTATTATTTATCTTTAGTTTCATCAGATGTATTTCCTGTACCTTCTGTTTTCTCCGTCATGATAAGAACATCATTCAGCTCAGCGATATTCACAAAAGGACGCAACGTCGCATAGGAAGAAAGCTCTGACTCTTTTTCAATGGATACAATCTCTCCGATTGGTATTCCAGGAGGAAACAGTCCGCCGGTTCCGCTTGTCACCAAAATATCGCCTACCTGAAGCTGCCCTGTAAGAGGAATCTGATCTACCTTGCAAAGACCCTTTTCCTTTAATAGTGCTTCCCCATGCACACGAACAACAATTCCGTTTACCGTATCCACCTTTGCACTGACAGAAAACGAAAAACCCTCATGAAGAATCGGAAGAATCTTCGTAGTCGTATTGTCAAGAGAAAGGACACGTCCGACCAGATTCGATTTCACATCCACCACAGCAAGAGAACCATTCTCTTCCATTTTTATCCCATCATCCGTGCCACTGTCTGCGCGAATAATGCTAAACCATTCATCTGATTCCCGCGTTAAAACGGACGCACTGAAAAAATTGAATTTTTCAAACTTATCCCGAATATTCAACGCATTTTTCAAATCCTCCCACCGGGAAACCGCTTCTTCACTTTGTGTAAGCTCAAATTCCAGCCGCTCAATTTCTTTTTTCAAGGTTTCATTTTCCTCTCGAAGCGCCATCCCCTCTGAAATAGCAGAAAAGAATCCTGAAATCTTCCCGCCCGCCGAAGAAAACATCTGCTGCACAGGATTCACCACCGCGGAAATCGGTGCGGTGAGGCTCTGCAATGGCTTCCCGGGCATAGAGTCAAATATAATAATCGCCACCACCAAAAGAGTCGCGATAATAAGCAAAAATATCTTGTTAGAAAACAGCTTTTTCAAATATATTTCCCCACTTTCTTTCTCTGTGAGTATACCATATAAAAAAAAGAAAATTGAGAACTAAATGTAAGAAAGTTCCCGAAGACTCACACTTTTTCCCATACCGACAATAATATGATCAATCAGATTGATTCCCAAAAGTGAGGTGGTACCCGCGATACTTTTTGTACTCTTAATATCATCCTCACTGGGCGACGGATCGCCGGAGGGGTGGTTGTGTGCCATCACAATTGCTGCCGCATTTGCCTTTACCGCTTCCCGCAGAATTTCCCGCGGATATATAACAGTCGAAGAAAGACCGCCGGAGGATATGACCTGTCTTCGAATCACGCGATGCCTTGTATCTAAAAGAAGAACATGAAGCTCCTCTTTTTTCAAGTGCATCATCTCGTTTTCAAAAACCTCCTTGGCATCCTGGGGCGTTCCTATATGCTTATGCTTCCAATAGGGAACCGTTTGCATAGAACGCCGACCAAGCTCAATCGCCGCTTTCAAGGTGACAGCCTTTACTCTTCCTATTCCTTTGAATCCGCAAAGCTCTTCAAACGAAATATCATGTAAAAAAGAAAGTCCCTCTGTTTTTTGCTCCGCCGCGCAAAGCAATTCATTTGCCAGTGAAATAGACGAGCTTCCGGCGTGCCCTGTTTTCAGGACGATCGCCAAAAGCTCGGCATCTGACATTGCTTTTTCTCCGAAAATCTCAAGCCTTTCATAAGGCCTTCCTGTTTCCGGAATATTTTTAATCAACCGTTTTTCCATATTGCCTCCCATTATCTTGCCATCACGAAACAATAAAAAAACGAAACTAAAAGGCAAACTTTATTACATTACGCGTTCATACAACAATTCTTATACTTCTTTCCGCTGCCGCAAGGACACGGATCATTTCTTCCGATTTTTTCCCTATGAATAATTTTAGAGGTACGAAAATCCTTTGTGATTTCATCCCTTTTCTCTTTTGTCAAAACATTCTCCCATGATGGAAGCTGATACAGCCACTCTGCCTTTGCATCCAGCATATTCCAATAGAGCTTTTCATAGTCCAAATCCAAAGAAAGTGTCGTATCATCCTCTACCTTCTCTAAATCAATTTCTGTTTTCAAGCTGGTATGAATCCCATCTAAAAAACCGACAAAGATTTCCATATCGTGACTATCGATACCCAATTTCTCAGATACTTCAACAGCTTTTCCGGATAACAGCTCACTATTTTCCGGATAAGAAGACAAAATCTTGTCATACGCCTCTTTTTCCAAATCATAATAGTGCTGTACATAATTTTTGTATTGCTCGTCACCGGACACCGCCTCAATTTTTTGTGTCCACGATTCAAAATAACTCATATATCTCTCCCTTACTAAATAAAATCCTTATAAAAGACGGGCAGCCAACATTTTCAAATAGCTCTCCGTATTTACTATTTGCACATTCTCCACCTCTAATAAACCGCCGAGAACCTTATCCGGCACAACACCTTCCTCTAGAAGTGCCAATGATTCCTTTTCCAGTTTTTCAGAAAAGGCAACCAAATCCGAAAGTCCGTCAAGCTGTCCTCTTTTTTTCAGAGCACCTGTCCATGCAAACAATGTAGCAATGGGGTTCGTTGTCGTATTCTCCCCCTTCAAATGTGCATAATAATGGCGTGTGACCGTTCCATGCGCCGCCTCATACATATTTCCCGTCCGGAGATACAAGGACAGAGGTCATCATCGCAAGACTTCCGCAAGCAGAAGCAACCATATCCGACATCACATCACCGTCATAGTTTTTGCACGCCCACAAAATGCCGCCTTCTGAACGCATGATTCTTGCTACCACATCATCAATTAAAGAATAAAAATAAGATATTCCTTCCTTTTCAAATGCCGCCTTGAATTCATTGTCATAAATCTCTTGAAAAATATCCTTGAAGCGATGGTCATAGACCTTGCTTATCGTATCCTTTGTCGCAAACCAAATATCCTGGTGGAGATCCAGCGCATAGGTAAAGCAGGAACGCGCAAATGCCATGATGGACTTATCCGTATTATGCATACCCATCGCAACACCGGCACCCTGAAAATCGTGAACCGTTTGACGCTTACTTGTACCGTCCGGATAGGTCGCCACAAGCTCAACCTTGCACGCACCGTCCAATTGCAGCTCAACACCTCTATAAATATCTCCGTACGCATGACGGGCTATGGAAATTGGCTGTTTCCATAGATTCACCACCGGGTTTACACCCTTGATAAAAATAGGCGTACGAAAAACCGTTCCATCCAAAATCGAGCGAATCGTTCCATTTGGGCTTTTCCACATTTGCTTTAAGCCGTATTCCTCCACACGCTGCGCGTTTGGTGTTATAGTTGCACATTTAACGGCAACCCCAAGCTCCATCGTCCTTTTGGCAGAATCCACTGTAACAGCATCGTCTGTCTTATCCCGATTTTCCAGCCCCAAATCAAAGTATTCCGTCTTCAAGTCAATAAATGGAAGCAACACAATGTCCTTTATTTGCTGCCACATAATTCTTGTCATTTCATCTCCGTCCATCTCAACCAACGGCGTTTTCATCGAGATTTTTTTCATGAATATTCCCTCCTTGTATTATGCAATCCCTGCCATTTTAACTATATTTTTTTGTACCGTCAAACATTATTCCATCGTAATTTCGGCTTTGTATTTACTTTCTCGTTTGCCGTGCAAATTAGTAAATCCAAGGCCAACCGCTCCTCTATTTGACCCGTTTTAATCTGATAATCACTTTGGGCACACAAAAGATAAAAACGCATCAGCTCATCCATCTGAAAGCGCTGTGCTTGGCGAATCAGCTTTTGCCCGATGTACGGAGATATTTTCAAAGCAGTGGCGAGTGCAGACGCGGTTTTCGTTTCCTTCGCGCAAAGAAGCTGACGAATATGTCTTGTCAACATAAAACGAATTCTTGTCACCGGCTCCTTCATCACAACCAATCTTTCTAAAATAGAAAGCGCCGTCTGTACATCTCTTACCCCAATCGCGTCTGTCATCTGGAATACCGATCCGCGCAAATCCGGAATACAAATTCGGTCAATCTCTTCTTTACTGATTTCAGAAAGCTGTTGATATTTACAATATAAAATCAACTTTTGCACTTCATTTTCGAGCGTCCGCATATCTCCACTGGCTCTATCTACAAGACTATTGACACCATCAATCGTAATACGAATACTCTCTCTTTGTAAAAGAACGCCCGCCCATTTACACAGATCCTCTTCCTTTTGTTTTTCAATATGAACTAAAGAACCGTATGTAGCCAAACGCTCCAGAAGCTTCCTTTTTCTCTTATCCACCTTTTCCTCAAGAAAAATCAAACAGGTTGAATCCGGCAGTCCCGCAAGAACCTTCCCGTATTCGTCCATATCCCCCTCCGAAATTTTCCCGAAGGCAATCCCTGTATTGCAAAGAACCACCACGCGCTTTTTCGAAAAAAAAGGAGGTGTAAAGGCGAGTTCATATAATCTTTCAGGATTCATTTTTTTCGAATCCCAGTCACTTTTTACAAAATCCAAATCCTCGAAGCCAGAAGAGATACAAAGCCTTTTAATACCGGCAACGATCTTTTCCATCAAATAGGGTTCATCACCCCAAATCAGATAAAAGCTGGAAACTTCGCCCTTTTTTAATAAGGTCGCTGTCTGTGCATATGTTTTNTCAACAGTCGCTGCCATNTTACCTCTCCCTTTTTCGAATCATNGCCTTTATAATTATACCTCATGTTCAGGCGGCATACTCAACAATTTCCATTTGNTNTCCAAAACCTTTCAAAAGAATNGCGCCGGATATATCCGTTCGAAAAAACAAAATATCTCTTTCCTCTAATCGTGTCATGACCTCCTGTGAAGGGTGNCCATACTGATTCGTACCAACACAAAAAAAGGCGGCATCTATATTCATTTGGTTCAACAGCTTTTCCGACGTAGAAAAACGGCTTCCATGATGGCCTATTTTCAGAAAATCAACCTTTTCTTTTAATAAAGAAGCTACCCTTTCATCTGAAAGAAGTATGCTCTCTGTTTTCTCTCCGATATCACCGGTGAAAAGAATGCCGGTATCCATCAATTCCGCCAAAAGCACCAGTGAATCTTCATTTTCTGACGCTCTTTCTTTTTCCAAGGGCCACAAAACCGTTAATTGAAAGGTCGAATCCAGCGTAATCGTATCATTTTGCTGCAATGTCACGATTTCAAGCTCTCCGGATTGTGCTAAATCCCATAACGGATTTTTCTCTGTTTTTCTTTCATCCAAATATTCTCCGGAAAAACCTGTATACACCCTATCAATTCTTTTCATTTCAATAAGCTCCAATATCCCTTCCGCGTGATCGGAGTCCATATGCGTAAGAATTGTGATATCCGGTTTTTCAATACCATAGTAATCTAAAAGCGGGGACAGCACGGTTCGTCCGGCACCGCTTTTTCCGCCATCAATCAAGACACTCTTCCCTTTTTGATTCATCAGTAAAATACAATCGCCCTGCCCCACGTCAGAAAATACAACCGTAAAATCGGGCTCCCTTTGAAGTGGAAAAAGCGAAACCAGAATCCCTATCAATAAAAAAGCCAACACAAAGACCTTCATTTTCTTTCTGATAAACCCTTCCGGAAAAATAGTCCAAAGAAAAAGAAATACCGCCATCAGAAAAAACGGAATCGGAATGTGCGATAAAAGCGAGGCTGAATAACTTCCTTCCATTCCTTTTTGAGCTACCATTTCTAGTAGCCACAAGAGTCCATAGATGGGAGCAAATAAAATCTGAAAAAAAGAGGACGAAATCCCCATAATATAAAACGGCGCATACAAAGCGGTTAGCGGGAAGCATAAAACCGAAATAGCTTCCGATAATAAAACCGCGAATACGTTGATAACAAATAGAAAAAGAGATTGCTTTGACCTCAAAAAAAATAAAAAAGGAAGCATACCAAACATGGCAGACAGCGTCCCCGCAAAAGCCTGTAGGAGAAGGGTCGGTAAAAACGGCACCTTTTCCGATAGTACCTTTTCCAGCGGCCTTGAAAAAAGAAAAAGTCCAAGAGAAGCACTAAAGGATAATTGAAAGCCTATATCCAGTGCAAGATACGGAGAAAAAAGAAAAAGAAGAAATCCTGTAAAAAAAAGAATATTTATCGGGTCACTTCTTTTTTTGAAAATGCTATATATGACAGCTCCTCCTGCTGCAAAGACAGCTCGAAGAACGGACGAGGACCAACCTGTGAGAAAGCCCAAAAGAAAAAGAAAGCTTAAAAGAAATGCTTTTCTACCTCTTTTAGAAGAGGAAAGCTTGTAAAAAGCAGCACTTGCCGGCAAAAGAAAAAAGGAAATATTCGCACCGGATACCGCCGTCAAATGTGATAAGTTCGACATGGAAAACATATCCCTTTCACGACTTTTCATGCCGCTTGTATCTCCGGTCATCATTCCGGAAAGAAGGGCAGCTTCTTTTTCAGGCAGAACCTCATACCAAAGTAATGATAACCTTCTCCCTATCTTTTTCCCTTCCTCGATAAACCTATAAAACCACGAAAAAATATACGCCTCGGAAAAATCCTCCTCCCAATCTTTTATATCCAACTGATAGAATATCCCTTTTCTTCCGTAATAGTCCCTCGCGTCAAAGCCTCCCGGATTTCTCTTTTTTTCCGGAGTATAAAGACTACCTGAAAACACTACGGACGAACCTGCTGAAAAACCTCGCAAGCGTGTAGAAAATGCCACTCTAGACCCATTAGACAGCCGAATGGTTCCATGCGAAAAGCCTGTCACGTCATTCGTATTCACCGTGAGTATGATGCCCTTTTCCCCTTGCACGCGCACACTTTCCGACATTCCGAAAAATCGTCCATTCAAGAAAAATGAAACTAAAAGAGAAAGCGAATCCTCCTGCACCGATGCTTTCTGGAAAGAAAAAAAGGAATGTGCATTTTCTCTTTCTATACCCATCCTCACGGATAAAAAAATGGCAATCACAGAAGATATGACAAGGATAAATGGTATCTGATTTTTCTTTGTAGTTATTTTGTCGGAAATCAATCTAGCAGACCAAATAGAAAAAAGAATAAATAAAACAGACACCNTTACAGCAGATAANACATTAAAGAAATACGAAAAAAGAATGGATAGAAAAGATGTCAAAAACAGTGTCACAGCAGGTCTTTTTTCCATATGCTCCGCGATATAAAGAAAATAACGCGAAAAAAGCATATTCTCTCTTTTTGAAAAAAACACATTGCTTTTATATAGATGACGTACTGATTGCTGATTCATAAATCTATCCTTTTTTCTTTTATCATAAAGAAAAAAAGAACAAACTCACCATAGATTTTCCGACAAAAATGCCTACTCTTTTTCGGGAAATATCTTCTCTGTGATGGCTGCCTTCAGCTCATCCAAGCCTTGCTTTTTGTCCGCGGAGACCAGAAAAGAGGGAACCCCCTTTATCCCAAGAAACGCTGTATGCTCCCGTATTGCCTGCAATGCTCTTGAACGGGATAATTTATCAGCTTTTGTAAAAACCATAAAAAAGGGAAAGCCTGCATTTTGCATATAGGCAATCATTTGTTGGTCGTTTTTTGAAGGAGAATGTCGAATATCCATCAAATGTAAAATCAAGGAAATCGGACGCTCGGAAGCAAAATACTGCTCAACCAGCTTTGAGAATTTTTCTTTTTCGTGCTTCGGGGCATTGGCATATCCATAGCCCGGCAGGTCCGCTATATAAAACTGGGAATCAACTACAAAATACACCACTTGCCTTGTTTTCCCCGGCGTTTGGCTTACCTTTGCCATTTTTTTATTGTCTGAAAGAGCATTTAGCAGGGACGATTTTCCGACATTTGACTTGCCGGATAAGACAACCTCCGGCATATCAGAAGGAGGACACGCCTCCACCGATGCCGCAACACCCCAAAAAGTAGTTTTCCGAAAATCCAGTTTCATAAATTCAACACGCCAATTCTTTATTTATTTTTGCTTAAAATACAAATTTCCTCTTTTCATTGAAACAGTTTTTATCTTATAATACAAGCGTGAATAAACATTTGCTCGGAATCCGCTTGTTCTTAAGTATTGCTTCGCTCCCTGCGGGGGGCGGTTCCTCCAAAGTTTTTTCACCTCGAAAAGGAACGGACTGATTTTGAAAAAGGACCAAAGGATATCAATTCTTTATATCTTTTTACAGTCAGTCAAAGTATTGGGTGCAAAATTTTCTTTTTTTGTGCATCTTGACGATAGGAAAAGTCGGTGATTTATAGATATACTATTTGTGTGTAAGGCTTTTGAAAAATTGTGTTTTACACAGATACAATAAATAGCACCATCTGCGCGTAAAAATGGTTTGCCGAATCATGGGGGAATGCGAAATTATGTCCGAATTGTCTGAGAATCCGGAATTTAGTTCGAGTTCAACGTCTGACTACCAAGGTTACCTGATGGAGCCTTTTGGTCCGGTCGGAATCATTTGTCATACAGCAAACACAGAGCTTGTTCAGCAAATCAATCATACCCTATTCACAAAAAGAAAAATAAGAAAAGAACAACAGACGAATCCTTATGTAAATAATGCCGCCTATCTGCGAAGCGATTATTTGATAAAGGCTGATATTGTACGTTTTTCAACCGGTGAGGGAAAGGTTACGCTTACACAATCCATCCGTGGTCATGATATTTTCATCATCACTGATGTTCTTTCCTATTCAGCTACTTTTTCCACCTTTGGTGTGAAGCACTATGCAAGCCCTGATGACCATTTCCGCGACTTACTTCGTATCATTATGGCAATCAGCGGGAAGGCTCGAAGAATCAATATTATTATGCCTTTCCTGTATGAAGGACGTCAGGATTTACGGGAATCCAGAGAATCTCTGGATTGTGCGTCTATGCTTCAACAACTGCATAAGCTAGGCGTCGCGAATCTCATCGTCTTTGATCCGCATGATGAGCGCGTAGAAAATGCCGTACCGCTGATGAGCTTTGAAATGCCCAAGTCGTCCTACAAAATCATTGAATCTCTGATTGCTTCCAATCCTACCTTGGGACTTGACCCCCATTCAACAGTGGTGGTTTCTCCCGATGAATCCGGTGCTTCACGCGCGATTTTCTATTCTTCGTTTTTGAGTGTACCTTTAGGTATTTTCTACAGAAGGAGAGACTATACCCGTCAAAAGGATGGACTGCACCCTGTAAAAGAGATTCTTTTCTTAGGAGATGACTACAAGGGCAAGGATGTTCTTATCATTGACGATATGATTAATTCCGGAAACACCATGATTGAGACTGCAAAAATCATGAAGAAAAAGGGTGCCAAGGATATTTACGGTCTTTGTCCTTTCGGTCTTTTTACGGANGGGATTGAAAAATTCNACAAAGCATACAAAAAAGGATACATAAAGCAAATCCATTGCACGAATCTTATNTATAGACGTCCAGAGCTTCTTTTGGCACCTTGGTACGTNGANGTTGATATGACTTCNTTTATCGCAAGAATCATTGAAGCNATCAATGTGGATGAATCTCTTACCCCGCTTCTTAATCCCAGCAACCGAATTTCCGACCTTTTGGGACAGATACGTATCGGCGAACTTTTTAATGATTAGCTTTTGACACGAAGGAGGAAAAAATCATGTCAATACCCGCGTCAACACCGGACGAAAAATCTTATTCAAGGTATAACCAATATGGAGACAATCCCATGCCTCCTATTGCGCCTGTTGCCATTGTTCCCCTAAAGGGAAGTATGGATTTTTCAGAAAGTGTGAATCATTATCTTTGCGAAAGAAGATCCGAGTATCAAAAGCAGCTTCTTGTCGGCACCTATCCCGGATTTTTCCGAAATGATTACCGTATCGGCGTGAATAATGTTCGTTTTTCGTCCGGTGAGGGAAAAGCGGTGATTTCCAATTCTGTAAGAGGACATGACCTTTTCATCATAAGTGACGTAATGAATTTTTCCTGTACCTATAAAATGTTCGGTATTGAAAATTGCATGAGCCCGGATGACCATTTTCAGGACTTAAAGCGTGTGATGCTTGCCTGCTCGGGAAAAGCCCGCCGCATCAATGTGATTATGCCATTTTTGTACGAGAGCCGTCAGGATAAAAGAAACGACAGAGAATCCTTGGATTGCGCCTTTGCTTTGGAGGAGATTTATAATCTTGGTGTCGAAAATATTATCACCTTTGACGCGCATGATGTTCGGGTTGCCAACGCCATTCCTACCTCCGGCTTTGAAAGTCTTACCTCCAATTACCAAATTATAAAAGCCATGTTCCGCTCCATTGACGGACTTGATTTTTCTAACGGAAAATTTATGATTATAAGCCCTGATGAAGGCGGTATCAGAAGAGCCATGTACTACGCTTCTATGCTCGGAGTGCCGCTCGGAACCTTCTACAAAAGAAGAGATTATACCTCTGTCGTAGAGGGCAGAAATCCCATTATCGCCCATGAATTTTTGGGAGATTCTGTCGAAGGGATTGATATTCTTATTGTAGACGATATGATTTCCACCGGCGATTCCATGCTTGATATTGCAAGGGAAATGAAAAAAAGAGGCGCGAAGAACATTTACTGTGCCGCAACCTTCGGGCTTTTCACGGATGGTATCGACCGTTTCAACCAGGCATATGAGGAAGGCATTCTTTCCAAGGTGTTTTCCACCAATCTGATTTATAGACGCCCGGAGCTTTTGGCAGCACCGTGGTTTGAGGATGTAAACATGGCAAAATTTGTCGCACTCATTATTGATGCCATCAACCATGACGCGTCTCTGTCTAATTTGATTTACCCGACGGAAAAAATCAAAGCACTTCTGAAAAAAATGGAGTAAGACTTTCTTTTTTGATATACTAAAGGGGTATTTGTGCACGCTTACTGTGCAATGTTTCAAAAAAGGAGTTACGCATGGCCACGTCTAAAAGAACCACCGCGAAGAAAACAACCTCCGCGACTGCTAAAAAAAGACAAACAACAATTAAGGACCTTCCTGTGGAGAATTCCTTTCTCCGTTTTTTGAAGGACACAACATTGGGGCGTTTTGTTCTGGGCGTGAGTGTGTTTTTTCTCTTGGTCGGCATTGACCTTTTGTTTTCACTAAATAACTTTGACAAATTTTTTCTTCTATTCGGAATTGAGCTAACGGTATTTGTTCTTCTGTGTTGGGTTATTTTTGTCATCCGAAACAAAAAAAAGCAGGAGTAATCGTATATGCCCTTAGATGGAATTACCACGCGCTGCCTATCCTTGGAATTGGACAGAGACTTGAGGGGCAGCCGAATTGATAAGATTTACCAACCGGATAAGTACGACCTTTATTTCCTATTACGAGGAGAAAAAGAGAATGTACGTCTTTTTCTATCCGCCAATCCGATGAATCCCCGTGTACACATCACCTCCTCGACAAGAGAAAATCCATCTCTTCCGCCCGGTTTTTGTATGCTCCTGCGAAAGCACCTTTCCGGTGCCCGTATCCTTCAGATTAAAAGCCCCGGTTACGAGCGAATTATCGAAATCGAAGCTGTTTCTACGGATGAATTGGGTGACAAGAAAATCAAGCGCCTTATCATAGAGATGATGGGACGCTATAGTAATATTATCCTTACAAATGAAAGCGGCATTATTTTCGATAGCCTTTTGCACGTAGACAGTCAAATGAGTCGTGTCCGTGAGGTTATGCCTGCCCGCTTATATGTGTATCCGCCGATGCAGGAAAAATATGACCCCCAGACAGCTCTTTCTATTCTTAAAAAGGGTGAGCTTCCTATTTTGAAGGAATCCATGAGTCGCCCTTTGGAAAAAGCCATTCAGGAATCATTTTTGGGCTTTTCTCCCCTTCTTTCCAGAGAGCTTTGCTACCGTTCCGGCATTGATAAAAGAACCGGCGTACAGCAGCTTTCCGAGGAAGAGCTTTCCGTATTGAAAAAAGAATCAAAGCTTCTTTTTACGCAGATTTTAGAGGATGCGTTTGCCCCCGGCACATATTCCTCTTCTCCGGAAGAAAAGCCCTTTGACTTCCATTCTCTTCCTCTTCAGGACGCAGGGATATATCATCCTTCTAAGACCTTATCCGCCGCCATCGACGTTGTACATAAAGAGCGCGACAGGCGTGTTGATTTTGAACTGAAAAAGAAATCGCTTCTCCTTCTTACCGCCTCTGCCCTATCACACGCTGTGAGAAAAAGAAATATTCATCAAATGGATATTGATACCTGTAAAAATGCCGCCACATGGCAGAAATTTGGACAGCTTCTTCTTGCCAACCACTATTTGATTCCAAGCGGGGCAGAATTTTTTGACGCCGTTGATTACGAATCGGAGGATACAAAAACCGTCCGTATTCCGATGGAATCCAGATTTTCCGTCACGGAAAACGCGCAAATATATTTCAAACGCTACAGTAAGGAGAAAAAACGACTTTCTTCTTCCGAAGCATTTCTTGAAGAAGATATACAAGCTGTGGAATATCTCTCCACACTTCACCAAGCCGTCGAAAATGCTTCCGATGATGAGGATATTTTGCTTCTTCGAGACGAGCTTACACAAGCCGGGCTTCTTGAAACCAAAAGTAAAAAACAGTTGGCGGAGGAAAAACGACAAAAGGACTTAAACAAAAAGCATCCGGGAAAATCTAAAAGCGGCAATGCTTCCGGAAGAGCCGTTCGAGCCGCCGCAAAGGCTGCCGCGCTTCGTGCGGGGAACAAAAACGAGAACAAAAGAAAATCAGAAAGCGTCGCCGGTGATTTCTTTAGAAAATATACAACCAGTGACCATATGACCATTTTGTGCGGAAGAAACAATCTGCAAAATGATTTATTAACTATGAAAACCGCCGCCCCGGATGATATGTGGTTTCATGTCCAAAAAATGCCCGGCACACACGTGATTCTTCGCTGTGAAAAGAAAACTCCTTCCGAAAAATCTATTCTGGAAGCCGCCGGCATTGCCGCTTTTTTCTCCCGTTCCGCTGCAAAATCGGCACTTCCCGGGATAAAAGAGGATGACCGCTTCGGAACACTAAAGCTTCCGGTTGATTATTGTCCTGTTCAAAATGTGAAAAAACCACCTAAATCTAAACCCGGTATGGTTATTTATGAGCGTTACAAAACAATGATTGTTGAGCCTCTTGACCCTTCACTTTTGTGATTCATAGCTTTCTAATTCCGCATAGACCTGTTCCTTGAATTTAGAAGAGGCTAAGGAAAAAATGCAGCCGCAAAACTTTTGACGATACAGACCATCTTCTCTTGCCATTTCCTGTCCTTTTCTAAAACCGGCACGAAAATCAAAAGGTAAAAAGTGTATCCCTTCCTTTTTCGCTGCCATATGACCCGCCTTTATGATCGCGTCAAAATCCTGATACGGGCTCACCAAAAGAGAGGTCGTAAAAAAGCGAAAGCCCATTTCCTTTGCCATGTGAGCAGATTGATCCATGCGAACCGAATAACACATATCACAACGGGAGGAATACGATTCTTTCCACGTCTCTTTGCACCATTCTTCTTCCATATACGCATTTTCTGTGATAAGCGGAAGCTTTTTCATACGCGCGAAGTTTTCAACATTTTCAAGCCTTCTTTGATATTCTTTTATGGGATGAATATTGGGATTATAAAAAAACGCGGAAACGGAAAATCCCATTTCCCGCATAAAAGCGACCGGCCATTCCGCGCAAGGGGCGCAACAGGTATGAAGAAAAATCTTTTCCTCCTCTGAAACAAAAGAAAAAATCTCGTCTTTTTCTTTTGGGGAAAGATGTAAAAGAAGAGACGATAACATATCCTTATTATTCATCCTCATCCTCGGAAGTCAAAGAATCTAAACTCATCTGAGAGGATACCTCACCGGCATCTACTCCGGTCAGAAGAGAGCCGAGCCCGCGCAGCTTTCTTTCATAATCCATCGGACACGAAAGTCCCAAATGCTGCCAGCCCAACCGTGTCAACACTCTGCCGCGCGGCGTCTTTGCCAGAAATCCAATCTGCATCAAATACGGTTCATAAACATCCTCTATGGTGACCGCATCTTCCCCCGAGCTTGCCGCAAGTGTATCAAGTCCGACCGGACCGCCATTAAACATCTCAACCATATTCGTAAGAATTCGTATATCAATGGCATCCAAGCCAATTTCATCAATCTCCAGAGCCTTTAGTCCGAAATCGGACACTTCCTTATCAATCACACCCTTACCGCGCACCTGCGCGAAATCACGCATACGCTTCAAAAGACGAATCGCGATACGAGGCGTACCTCTTGAACGGGAGGCGATATTAAATAGTCCCTCCGTATCCACACCAATACCCAAAATATCCGCATCTCTTCTTAGAATCTCCACCAATTCCTCGGGACGATATAAATCAAGACGGTGAATCATCCCAAACCGGTCACGAAGCGGCGCGGACAAAAGTCCGGCTCTCGTCGTTGCGCCAATCAGCGTAAACTTCGGCAAATCCAAGCGAATAGATCTGGCTGACGGCCCTTTCCCAATCATTATATCGAGATTGTAATCCTCCATCGCCGGATACAAAATCTCCTCTACACTTCTATTCAAACGGTGAATCTCATCAATGAAAAGAACATCCTTTTCTCCAAGATTCGTGAGAATCGCCGCCAATTCACCTTGTTTTTCAATCGCAGGTCCCGTTGTGATTTTGAAATTGACACCAAGCTCCGCCGCAATAATGCCGGCAAGCGTCGTTTTTCCAAGACCGGGAGGACCGTATAAAAGGACATGGTCCAACGCGTCCTCTCTTGAGACAGCCGCCTCTATGAAAACCTTAAGATTCTCCTTCACCTTCTCCTGTCCGGCATAATCACGCCAGCACATCGGGCGAAGTCCGCGTTCGTCGTGATCCTCTATTTGCTTTTGAACGCCGGAAAGGCGATCCTCCTCAAAATAATCAAAATCCATGAATACCCCTATACCAGTCTTCTAAGTGAAAGTCGAATCAGCTCTTCCAATTTTACACCCTCTTGATAAACCGCAGAAACCGCCTTGTGTGCCTCCGGCATCTGATATCCTAAAACCACCAAAGCACTGACCGCTTCCGAAAAATCTGTCTGTTCTGCTGAAAAAGAAGCATCCCCGGAGGAAAAGCTTTCCACATCCATAGACGAAAAGCCCTTTAGCTTATCCTTCAATTCTACAATCAAGCGCTCCGCACCCTTTTTCCCGATACCCTTTACCTGCGTCAGAGCCTTCACATCTCCTGTAATAACCGCCAAGGCAAACTGGCTCGGGGATAACGCACATACCAAGGTAAGTGCGACCTTGGGACCAACGCCGCTCACCTGAATCAGCATAGAAAAAAGGTCATGGACCTCCTGCGACGGAAAACCATACAAAGAGAAGGTATCCTCTCTTACATATAAATATGTATACACGCACACGGCGTCTCCCTGCTTTTCGAGCTGCTCCTGCATAGGCGGCAAGCAAAAAATCTTATATCCGACGCCATTATTTTCAATAACAACATATTCCTCTTTTTTTTGAACTAAACGACCCTTTATATATGCGTACATCTAAAAGCCTCCATATACGATTTATGAAAGAAAATCCCTTTTCCCTTTTGGTCCGTATTGATATCCGCTCACGGCCTTATTCGTGCCAATCTCACCCGTGTGCGCCTGACAAATCGCAATCGCCAACGCATCTGAGGCATCATCAATGTGCGGTACTTTCTCTAATTTTAACAGTATTTTCACCATTTGTCCTACTTGGCTTTTATCCGCCCTTCCATAGCCTGTAACCGCGGACTTCACCTGCATGGGGGTATATTCATAAACAGGAAGATTCTTCTTCGCGGCAGACAATAAAAGCACCCCGCGCGCTTGTGCTGTTCCTATTGCTGTCGTGGTATTTCTCGAAAAGAAAAGCTCCTCAATGGCCATCACATCGGGAGAAAACCGCTCCATAATAGCATCTGTCTCCTGCGCTATTTGCAAAAGCCGAAGCTCAAAAGGCGTATGCGCCTTTGTCGAAATCACGCCGTAATCCAAAAGCTTGAAGTGATTCCCAATATAGGAAATCACGCCGTATCCTGTAATCGCATACCCAGGGTCAATACCCAGAATCACCATAAAATGCTCCGTCCTTTTCACAAACAAACATTCGTTCCTTTCGTATTATAACAATCCTCTATAGGGAGGGCAAGGAAAGAACCGATATTTCCCCCATTGCTTGAAATCCACAGAGGATTCATCTATAGTAAGAAAAAATCGCCAAAGGATAAAAAATGATTTTAGAAAAAGAAAAGGGACTTTCTTCTTTCACACTAAAGCTGATTGCCATCCTCGCCATGACCGTAGATCATGCCGCTTGGCTTTTTGTGCCAACCCAATCCTTTTGGGGGCAAACGCTTCATATCATCGGAAGGCTCACTGCCCCTATTATGTTTTTTTTCATAGCGGAAGGATATCGCCATACCCGTTCGGTGTGGAAATACGCGGGACGCCTTTTCTTATTTGCCGCCATATCTACGCTTCCATTTTCTTTTTACAACACGGGGAAATGGTCGTTTTACTCCTTTGGTATCATGTATACGCTTGCGCTCGGACTTCTTTCTATTTTCGCTTACGACAAAATAAAAAATCCCATAGTATCCACGCTCTTGATTTTTATCCTTTGCGCGGCTTCCCTGTACGGCGATTGGCCTATCTTAGGCGTTTTGTTTTGCCTTTCCTTTCATATTTTCCACGGACATTACAAAAAACAATGTGTCGCTATAGGACTTATGAGCATTTTATATTATGTGGACCGCATCATTACTCATGTAAATAACGGCGGCATTTTTCTTGACGGTGTACTGGCAAATCTTTTTTTGCTTTCGATCCCCTTGCCCATTTTCATTCTAAAATTCTATAGCGAAGAAAAAAAGGGAAAACATTCTTTGCGTTGGATATTCTATCTATACTATCCTCTCCACCTTATCGTGATTGGGGTTCTTTTTTGGAATTTTAGGTAAAAAGTCCTCTTTCCCTCACTTCCCTTCGCTACGGGAAGCGGTTCCCAGCAAATGCAGATTTATCATGAAAAACCATTAAGAAAAAAGAATTTCCGGCTCGATATCCTTTTTCTCCATCATCTTATTTTCATACAAAATAGCCTCTTTCATTTTCCCGTTGGCTTCCATTATCCTCTCACGGGACAGCAGTTCAGGCGCGCCGGAATACATATATAAGAGGGCTTCTCCTTTTTCTACCTTATCCCCTACCTTTTTGCAAAGAACAAGTCCCGCACCCGGATCAATCGTATCACCCTTTTTTCTTCTTCCCGCACCNAAAAGCATACTTGCTTCTCCCAAAAGAAGCGCGTCCATCCGTGAAATATAGCCGTTCCTTTCCGCTGTGAAAGACCCGATTTTTTGAGGCTTGCACAGAAAAACAGGTTTCCCCTCTTCATTTATTTCGCCGCCCTGGGCACAAACGAACCGAGAAAAACAATCCGCCGCTTTTCCCGAAGAAATTGCCTCCTTGGAAAGATTTCTGCAAAATTCCAAGGACCTTCCTTCTCCCTGATCCGAAAGAAAAATCATGCAAGACGCCAAGGAAAGGCAAATCTCCAATACATCCTTTTCCCCTTTTCCATGCAAAAGCGCCCATACTTCTTCTATTTCAAGAACATTTCCGATTGCAGTTCCAAGTGGTTCCTCCATCGGTGTAAGCACGCAAATCACTTTCTTTTTTGCAATATTTCCAATTCGAAGCATTGCTTCGGAAAGCTCTCTTGCCCTTTCGATGGTTTTCATAAAAGCGCCGCTTCCATAAGTAATATCTAATACAATCGCCTCCGCGCCGCCCGCAATTTTCTTGCTCATGATGCTGGCGGCAATTAAGGGAATCGACTCCACCGTTGCCGTCACATCTCTTAGCTCATACAAAATCTTATCGGCCGGTGCCAGCTCCGGTGTCTGTCCCGATAGAACCATACCATATTTTCTGACCTGCTCC
>JGI994J12354_10002158_pt1 | contig 19439 bp, 14 predicted proteins | sample IntmicLarv3ML3BL_FD_12354 | JGI IMG/M metagenome (IMG submission 12354)
GACAATATGCTATAATTACTCACGTGCAAGCCCTCCAATGTTTTGATATTGCTTGTTTTGTTGTGATTACAGTATATCAAATATTGTTTGGGTTTGCACTTGTTTATTGTGCTATTTCAGTGCTTTTCGTGATTGCTCGTTCTGTTGCCAAAGCAGAAATGTTATCCACAATTTGAGCATTTCGCGGTGTGGGTTAACCATAAATGTGGACACATCTTACGTGTTTCTCCACATTCCAGCAACCACGCATGTCCGCGGATTGTTTGACTCCTCTCTTTGAAGTGTCGTTTGCACTCATAAATACTTATTTTTCAATTTTATTTACCGCTTTGTTGCTAGTTTTGCAACTGTTTGTACCGTATTCTGCGCTGGTTTTTGGGGAAACTCAAAAATTTGCATAATGCTCATCCTATTGTGCTTCACTTTTTTGTTAATAGTAAATAGCTATTGTGCATGTCGGTTTGACAATGATTATCAGGCATGATACATTTCGATAAACGATAAATCTGATGTGAAAGGGGAAACAACAGCGGCATTCTCTGAAAAAGAAACTGAAGCTGTTGTTCTATGGATTTATGAATACTGAATCAAGACTCCCTACTAAAAATGAGCTGTTGTCGGAATTCTTTGCACACTGGCACTCTCCTGCTCCGTGCACAGAGCTAATCAAAACAGGCGACTCATGCGGCAGAGTTCTTGCGGCAGACTACTTTTCACTTTGTGACAGCCCGGTTTTCCGTTCATCAATGATGGACGGAGTGGCAGTCAAAGCCTCGGCATTTGCTGTGGGAGTTCCGGATGCGAGCTTATGGAAGATAGATGCCGATTATGTGTTTACAGATACCGGTGATGATTTTCCGGACGAATTCGACGCTGTTATCCGCATTGAGGATGTTGAAATTCTGCCGAACGGAGGGCTAAGCTTCTCAGATGATCTCAAGAGCGTCAAACCGGGAACGCTGGTTAATCCAAAGGGTAAAACCCTTGCAAAAGGTTCGCTTGTCGGACGCAGAGGTGATGTATTAACGCCCGGAGGGCTTACTGCACTTGCTATGGGCGCGGTAAGTGAGGTTGCGGTATGTGCTAAGCCTCGTGTTGTATTTGTCCCCACCGGCTCAGAGCTTATACCTCTCGGCACTCTCCCCGCTCGCGGCAAGACAATTGATGCTAACTCGGTTATGGCAAGGGCTTTGCTTGAGCAGATGGGAGCTGAGGCAATTATATATCCGATAGCAAAGGACGACCGTGATATACTCTCGGAATTGCTTGACAAAGCACTTTCCGAAGCAGACGCCGTCATCTTAAACGCCGGCTCTTCAAAGGGTGTGGAGGACTACAATTACACGCTGCTTGAGGAACGCGGAGAGTTCTTTATACACGGGGTTGCGGCGCTGCCCGGAAAACCTCTCGCAATGGCTGTCATTGACGGCAAGCCTGTAATTAACGTAGCAGGGCCCCCGGTCTCATGCTTCAACGGACTTGATTGGTGTACAAGGGCAATCGTTCGCAGGCTTCTCGGGTTATCGGAGCTCGTCAGAGCAAAGGTAAACGCAACGCTTACAGCTCCGATTGTACATAAAACCGGCACACGATATGAGAGCATTATCCGTCTTAACGTGGAGCAATCGGACGGTAGATACACAGCGACACCCGTTCCTCACTGGACAGAATCTCCTGCCGATGTGCTCAGAACGAATGGTTTATATGTGACGAAATTCCCTCCCGAGCAGACAGAGGTTGGTGATGTGATCGGGATTGAGCTGCTGTGAATCGTTACAAAATATTTTATGCTGCGGAGATTTGATAAGCAAAACAAAAACTCTCAAAATACCGAAAATACTAAAGCTACTTAGGATACTTATATTTTTTGATAATCAATACATTTACGGCGCTCAGCCGGCACTCAGCATTTTCATCCTGAACCCATAATGCGCAAAACAATGCAAGACAGAAGAATATGCAGCCTTTCATGAGAGTTTTCCAGATCCATCGATACCAGTGCTTTGACACGTCGGAGCCGATATGTCAGGGTATTCCGGTGTATGAATAATTCATTTGCCGCAACCTGCACACTTCGGTTTTGACGCAGATATACTTCCAGACTTTCAAGAAGCTCGGTACCATTCTCTCTGTCATATTCCATAATTCGGACTGCAGCTCTATGGCAGACGGGAATTATTGAAGTTACGCCGGTTACCAAGCTTGTTATGTGTTCATCAAGACAATCCTTTAAAAAGACGATTCGCTCATTTCCGTTCTTGTTTTTATTTCCAATTTGTATCGCCATGCATGCGTTTAAGTACTGGGCATTTATTTGGAATATCGAGCAAAACGGTATCCCCACCCCGCAATATGCATCATGCGTAATCAGCAGCTTCTCAAGCTTTGGAATACATTTAACCATAATTGCTTTTGTATCATTATGAATCAGCAGCAGAATATTATCCAGAAAGATAAAACCGACGCAGTCCGGAAATGTATTCTCATACTCATACATGCGGTGAAATATCCTGCTTGTGTCGTTTCCGATATCCGGTATTCTAATTGAAATCAAACAGTAATTATCCTTTAAGTGCCAGTTAACCAGTTTAAGTGTTCTTGCTACATACATCTGGTCCGGTTCAAGCCCGTTCAGCATTCCTGAGAGCATTGTTCTGAGGATCTCCATCGAATCAAAAAGTGTTGCGTATCTCTTAATAAATGTTGAACTGACAAGTGATGCCAAATGGTCCAGAATTTTAGTTTGACACACAGCTAACGGCTTGTCACTCTCCGAAACTGACAAATCTCCAATACGTCTTGAGTTGTGATACAAAGACAGAGATATTCTGTTCTTGAAATTCGGGCTTAAGTCGAAAAACTCCGTATCAAACGATGTCGACGGATTGCTTGCAAGCTTTCGTCTTCGTATTTCCTCAAAGAGCTTTATTGATATCTTTGAGGTCTCGTAAGTCTCATTCCACTCTTTATCGCCTACCTCCGGCATATGAATACTGCTGTAATCGATCAAGTTAAGAAGGCTGTCAAACAGTAAAACGTGGTTACCAAAAAACTCGGAGCATATGTTTAGAATGTCTCTGGTTGGTTTTGATTGGATTAATGCTTCCATTAGGATATATTCCAACTGATTGTATTGCAGGAAAACACTTTGAATAGAACTGAAAAGGTTTTTATAATCATTGCGGCAAAAAATAAAGCCGCATATTTTTTCTTTTGCAAACAATTCTTCAGCGCTGTCATTTCCGCCTACACAAACCAAATATTCCGGGTATATTCCCGAGTGCTTTTCAAGATTCTTCCAATTTTCAAAATATAGCGTGCTACTGTCAAAATAATCTCCATCAGGCGGAAAAATGCGTATGTCGGCAAGAGACAGCGCGTGATTCGTTTCCCCGCACACATAGTCCGGTTTGACTGCAAGTGCGTCTGCAATAACACCAATGCTCAATTTCATATGTGTTTCCCCGTTTTGTGCTGTCAGCACCAAGTATTTGTTTGATATTGATTCTACCATACCATTAACAATCTTTAAAGCACATGTTATTATGCATAATAAAGTGGCAGTGGTATGAATCATTTATGTGCATGTTCACACTGCAGTGTTTTTATACTCATTGTGTAATCAGCATCGTCTCAAACAGCAGCTAAGACAACAGCATAAAGCTGCAGATTTGAGCATTCGCTAAGAGCAGCAGCTTAGTGCATCGAGCGCATCAGCTAAGAACAACAGCCGATAAAACACTTCAAAAAACATATGAGAGCGAGGAAAGACTTTGGCTAATACAATCAATTATGGCAGCATACCTGCCGAGTGGCCGTTTCCGGTTAAGTACGATGTGGAGAACAGGATCGAAACAGATGTTTTAGTCATAGGTGCAGGGATTGCAGGCTCGATGGCAGGTCTGATAGCCGCCAGAAGAGGCGTTAGAGTTGCTGTAATCGACAAAGCACCGATAAATATCAGCGGTTCCGGCGGTGCGGGGCTTGACCATTATGGAGGATGTCTTTCAAATCCTGACTGCGGCTTTACCCCTGAGCAATATGTTGAGGAGATGCGCAATTCTCCTGTTTTTTTAAGAGCGCCTGATCACAGGGCATATATCCAGATGAAAGGCGCATGGGACAACCTGTTGGAGCTTGAAAAACTAGGGCTAAAGTTTCGCGATGAAGAAGATGAATTCGTCGGCGCACCGTTCCGTGATGACAAAACAAAAATCATGTACGCTTATGATTATGTGAATAAAGACACGATCAAGCTCCGCGGTGGTGCCGATATTAAGGCTTTCATGAGGAAGGGACTTACCAAGGAGAAAAATGTCACGCTTTATGAGCGTGTCATGGTGACAAATCTGCTTACTGAAGGCGGCAAAGCCGGCACGAAAGTTATCGGAGCAACGGCATTAAACGAGGAGACAGGTGAGTTTTATGTGTTCTCGGCTAAGAGCTGCATCCTATGTACTGCAGGGCTTTCCTTCCAGGCGACAAGCACATGGACGTTTAACTCGGAAATGTTTGCAAACGGTTACAGAGCAGACCCGAGAGTGACCGGCGAGGGATTTGCAATGGCATGGAAAGCCGGTGCCGAATTTTTGCCCGAGGATCAATTCGGGCAGTCGATCGATACCGGGCCGTTTGGCTGGCCATGGTATGGTATCGGCAATCCTGATAACACATGGCAGGGTGTTGACATTGTGGATGATAACGGTAAAGCAATGCCCTACAGAAGCGGTTACGGGAATGAGCTTGATACTGTTGAAGAACGCTTTTTACCGACGAAAGGAAAATCAAACATAGGAGTTCTGCACTCGGCACCTTTCATTGATGCATCTAAAATTGAAAGCGGCGAATACAAGCTCCCCTTCTGGGCTGATCTTGCCGCTTTTGACGATTATGAGCGCCGCAGCTTGTGGGGGCTCATGGTTGGTAACGAGGGAAGAACACGCACAGCTATCTATGACTACTTCAATAAAGCCGGTTTTAACCCCGACACCGATATGCTTCAATGCCCCGTTATGACACCATATAACTACCAGCACGACTTTAAGGATTGGTATCAGGGAGAGGCTCATATCAGTAAAGCATGGAAGGCTGACACACTAAAGGGAGTCATAACCGACTGGGATCAAATGACGACACTTGAAGGTCTGTTCGCTGCCGGTTCTGAGAGTAATCAGGGCGGTGCTGCGGCAGGTTCGTCCGGCGGCTACAGCGGGAACAGAGCTGCCGAGTATGCAATGAAAACACCAAGAGTTAAACTGTGTGAAGAGCAGATAGCAGCGGAAAAGGAACGCGTATATGCACCGGTCAACAGGATGGACGATCCGCAGGCNAATGTCAGCTGGAAAGAGCTTTGGATGGGCTTAAACCGTGTTATGCAGCAGGATTGCGGTGAGTATCGTTCACCTGAGCTTTGCGAGCACGGTCTTAATTGGCTTGACAGCATAAAGAGGCACGAAATGCAGATGACCTATGCCAGAAATCCACACGAATTATCGCGCGTTCTTGAGTGTGAGAGCAGAGTAACTACCGGCGAGATATACTTAAACCTCTGTAAAGCCAATTTCAGAGCGGCAGAAAAGAGTGAAGGCGAAGGCAAGATTATGTTAAATAAGTTTATTGACGGAGAATTGATAACAACCTACAGGGAACAGGAATGGTGGTTGAAGCCGCCTCACGCTGCCGATTTCCTTGAAAACTACTTAAAACACAGAGCTCTTGAAAAGGAGGAGAAATAAAATGTCCAAGGCTTATCTGGTACCGAATCCGATTGCTCCCTGCGAGGCGATTTCGGTTGACGTCACGAAATGTACCGGCTGCAATCTTTGCACAAAAAACTGCCGCACGCAGACGATCATGCAAAATCCGGAAAAAGGTGAACCTCCGATCGTTATCTACCCGGATGAATGTTGGTTTTGCGGCTGCTGTATTGAGGCGTGCCCAAACGATGCACTCAAGATGCGCTATCCCACAAATCAAAGACTTTTCTTCAAGCGCAAAACGACCGGTGAGGTTTTCCGCATTGATGGTCCGGATTCTCCGCCGCAGAGCTACTTCAAACCGACTGTCATGGGAGAAAAACCAATAATCAAGTAATAAGCTGCTTGAGAGCAATTAAAAATTTCCGTCGAACCGACAGTATCCGCTTACTGCCTTTTCGCAGATGCGTGCATCGGTCATACAGCGTGGGGAGGAAATCTGAACAGGAAAAGCAGGAACAGGAGGTAAAATGCTAAACTACATCATCAAGCGACTGCTGCTGGTGATACCGACGCTGCTTGGTATCACACTCGTGGTGCAGCTGTTCATTGTAATAACACCGGGCGATCCTGCCAGATTGCTGGCAGGAAATCAGGTATCAGAAGAGAATGTTGAAATTCTGCGTGAAGAGATGGGGCTCAACGACCCGTTCATTGTGCGATACGGTGTTTACATGAAGAATCTTTTAAGCGGCAATTTTGGCGCTTCATACAGGACTAAAACCTCGGTATTGGATGATATGCTGACACGATTTCCGTATACGCTTCTGCTTGTATGTATCAGTATGGTGCTTGCAGTAGCCATAGGGATTCCTCTAGGCATATTCGCCGCTACTCATCAGTATTCCTGGAAGGATAACGCGGCAATATTCGGTTCGTTATTCTGTGTTTCGATGCCGTCCTTCTGGTTTGCGTTGATGCTTGTTCAGGCATTGTGCGTAAAGCTCAAGCTGCTGCCTGTCGCCGGAGTTGATCATTGGACCGGATGGATCTTGCCTTGTTTTACCAATGCACTGGCATATGCAGCGTCCATAGCAAGACAGATGCGCTCAAATCTTCTTGAGATCATCAGACAGGACTTCATATCAACAGCGCGTGCAAAGGGGCAAACGGAAAACAAGGTGCTTTATAAGCATGCGCTGCAAAATGCCGTAATACCGATAATTATGACAATCGGCAGTATTTTCGGATTCGCACTCGGCGGTTCGCTTATAACAGAAGTCATATTCAGCATACCGGGGCTCGGAAGCTATACTATCAACGCTCTGATGTCAAGAGATTATCCGGTTATTCAAACCAGCGTACTTTTCTTTTCGACGATTTTCTGCGTTGTGCTGCTGCTTACCGATCTGGCGTTTGCAGTTGTTGATCCAAGAATACGCGCACAGTTCATGAAGGCTAAAAGGCCAAAAAAAGCGTCGCAAAAAAAGACCTTGAAGGGAGTGTGAAGTAGTGAACGAAACTGCAACCAATGCTGTGAATGACGTTGAAAACGATACAATATCGTGGAAAAAGAAATCACGACTGGCTGAAACATGGCATCAGCTAAAAAAGAACAAAGTTGCCGTCGTCTGTCTGTTTGTCATTCTGGCAGTTTTCCTAGTAGCTATATTTGCTCCTGTGATTGCACCGTATTCTCATGAAGAACAGGATTATTACAGTATTTTTGCACCTCCGAGCTCCGAGCATCTTTTGGGGACCGACGGATTAGGTCGTGATATATTGAGCCGTCTTATTTACGGTGCCGGGCAATCGTTGCAGCTCGGTGTTTTGTCAACGGCAATTGCAGCTGTAATCGGTATTATCATCGGCTCTATCGCGGGTTACTACGGAGGTTGGACCGATACACTTATCATGCGTTTTTTCGATATATATCAGAGCATGCCTATGTTCTTGCTTTGCGTTACGCTTGCGGCAGTCATGGGACCAAGCCTGACAAATGCGACATTGGCAATAGGGATAAGCATGATTCCCGGTCCTGCACGTTTGATGCGTGCTTCCATTCTGTCAATTCGCGAAATGGAATATGTGGAATCGGCGAAGGCAATCAACGCAAAAAGCTCGCAAATAATAAAAAAATACATCATACCGAATGCGATAGCACCTTTGATCGTATCAATCACGATGAGTATAGGAATGAACGTGCTTGCCGGTGCCGGGCTCAGCTTCATAGGGCTTGGTGCACAGCCGCCCATTCCCGAATGGGGCGCTATGGTTTCCGACGCGAGGAACATAATGAGAGATCACGGAACGCTCGCACTTTATCCCGGTATCTGTATAATGATCGTCGTCCTTGCTTTCAATTTACTCGGAGACGGACTAAGAGACGCGCTTGACCCGCGGCTTAAGAATTGAGGTGTGAGAATGACTGACAATATTCTTGAGATATCAGATCTGGTTATAGAATACCACACGGATGATGCGGTTATACACGCCCTAAACGGTATAAACCTATCCATCAAGAAAGGCGAAACAATCGGCTTAGTCGGAGAGACAGGCGCAGGAAAAACCACAATTGCGCGGTCAATAATGAGAATACTGCAAACCCCTCCTGCGAAGTATTGCGGTGGGACGATTTCCTTTGAGGGTAACGACATGATGTCGTTGACGGAAAAGGAAATGCGGAAAATTCGCGGCAATAAGATCGCTATGATTTTCCAGGATCCTATGACAGCACTAAACCCTGTCCACAGAATCGGTGATCAAATTGCTGAAGCGGTCGGTCTGCATAACAAAACAAGTCGTGCGGAAGCCGAAATGAAAGCGGCGGAAATGCTTGAAATGGTCGGCATACCGGCAAGAAGATATAAGGAATACCCACATCAATTCTCCGGTGGTATGAAGCAGCGTGTAGTTATCGCAATGGCACTCGCCTGCAATCCGATACTGCTGCTTGCCGATGAACCGACGACGGCACTTGATGTTACGATACAGGCACAGGTGCTGGAAATGATGCAAGCACTAAAAGAGGACTTTGGAACATCAGTAGTTATGATAACACATGATTTGGGTATAGTCGCCGAGACATGCAACTCCGTTGCAGTCATTTACGCAGGGGAAATCGTCGAGTATGGCACGGCGGAGCATATTTTTGACTATCCTTCACATCCATATACAATCGGTCTTTTTAATTCACTTCCAAAGTTGAAATCAGGCGAGCGGCGTCTTAAACCGATCAAAGGGCTTATGCCCGATCCCACTAATCTGCCGAAAGGGTGCAAATTCCACGAGCGCTGCCCTGATGCCACAGAAAAGTGCTCATTGATCGTTCCCGGTTCAGTGGAGATTTCTCCCGGTCACATGGTAAAATGCATTGCGAGGGAGGTAGGCTGATGTCCGTGTTGCTTGAAGTAAAAAACTTAAAAAAATATTTCAAAACCGGTAAGGAATGGCTGCACGCTGTTGACGGTATTGATTTCACCCTTGATAAGGGGAAAACACTTGGGGTCGTCGGCGAATCGGGATGCGGCAAAACAACTCTGGGGCGAGTGATTCTAAACCTTATTGAGCCGACCGACGGTCAGGTAATATTTGAGGGCAATGATTGGACAAACCCGAAAAAGTCGGAGCTTTCTCAGATGCGCGAGCAGATGCAAATAATATTTCAGGATCCATATGCATCGTTAAACCCGCGTATGTCCGTCAGTGAGATAATAATGGAGCCGCTGATCTTTCAAGCTAAGCTGTCAAAAGAGGAGATAAGAAAAGAAACGATAAAACTGATGGATACGGTAGGTCTGGCCTTACGCTTTGGTAACGCCTATCCTCATGAACTTGATGGCGGACGCCGTCAGCGCATCGGAGTTGCAAGAGCACTGGCATTAAACCCGAAATTCATCGTATGTGACGAGCCTGTATCTGCTCTGGACGTCTCAATTCAAGCTCAAATAATAAACCTCCTGCTTGATTTACAGGAGGAATTCGGTTTGGCATATATGTTTGTTACTCACGACTTATCGGTTGTAAACTACATATCCGACGATATCATGGTAATGTATCTGGGGCAAATGGTTGAAAAGGCACCAGCTGAAGAATTATTTGACAAGCCTATGCACCCATACACACAGGCATTGCTTTCAGCTATCCCTGTTCCAGATATCCACAACAAGAAAAAGCGTATAATTATGCAGGGCGAAATTACATCGCCTATCAATCCAAAGCCCGGCTGCAGATTCATGGACAGATGCCAATACGCATTACCGGAGTGTTCACAGCCCCAGGTGTTGGAGGAACCTGCGCTAAATCACTTTGTCGCATGTTGCAGAAGCAATAATATAAATTAAAAGAAAAATGTGGAGGTACAACATGAAGAAAGTCACAAGAATACTCGCGCTGCTGCTTGTTTGCATGATGATCGTGTCGATTGCAGCTTGCGGCTCAAGCAATTCTAACAGTAATTCGAACACTACCGGCGCCGGTACAAACACTTCAGGAGGAGAATCGAACGCTTCCGGCGGTAATTCAAACACTGCAGGAGGAAATTCGAATACATCAAGCAGTCCAACTACATCTGGCGGCACTGACTCAAGCGCACCTAAGAACGACACACTAAAGGTTGCGCTTGACAGTGACAGCGGTACTCTTGACGCTGCTATCATGACCGGTTCTGTTTTTTCGGCAGTCGCATGTGTCATGGAACCGCTTTGGGATGTCACTCTAAACAATGATATTATTTTCGTTTTGGCTGAAAGCGTAGACCAAGTGAGTGATACACAATACACTGTCAATCTAAGAAAGAATGTCACATTCTCAAACGGAAATCCGCTGACGGCTTCTGATGTTGTTTTTTCTATCAAGCAGCATTACGCAGCCGGAGCGACAGGCATGCCCAGAGTACAGACAATTGACGCTGAGAAAACGAACGCAGCAGGTGAAACAACGCTTGATCTGCATCTGCTGGCACCAAGCATCGCACATTGGGGAATACTCTGTCAGATGCTTGTTTATGACGAGGAATCCTATGATGCAACAAAGGCTGCCAGCTACCCTATCGGCACAGGTCCCTACATCCTGACCGAATATGTACCCAACAGCTCCGTGACTTTAGAGCGGCGTGAGGATTATTGGGGAAAGAAACCTGATGCAAAATATATCAATTTCAAGATACTGTCCGAACCTGCGCAGAGGGTCAACGCACTTGAAACAGGGCTCGTTGATATTACCAACATTGCGACATCAGATGTCAGTTATGTCGAAGGTCTGAGCGGTTTTGAAGCTATCGGTCGATACGCCGGTATGTATTGCAGTATTGGCTTCAATCACGGCGAAAAATCTGCTTTCTACAGAAACGTTGATGCAAGAAGCGCGATAACCCACGCCATTGATCCGCAGGTTATTCTTAATGCGGTTTTCCTTGGTCACGGTGTCGTCATGGGCGCTGCGGTTCCTGATTACTGCTTTGACTATGAGGCCCGCTTCACCAAGATGGATGATACATACGCCATCGGCTATAACACCGACCTTGCAAAGCAGCTTGCAGAAAGCTCCGGGCTCACCTCCAGACCGCTCAAGCTGATGACAAACGGTACTGCCGACGCCGTTAAGACAGCTGAGATCGTTCAGAGCATGATGCGCGATATCGGTGTTACGGTCGAGATTAATAACTATGACCCCGCTACAGTTTGGCAGATGCAATACGACCCGAATGCAGAATATGATTTCAGCATCGGCTCCGGTATTGCTCCAAACAGAAGAGTCGGCGACCTGCTCCTCAACGGCGTTCGCTACTCACCGTTCCTCACCGTGCCCGGTGCATTTGAGAACAATGAGGAGTATCTGGTTCGTGCTCCGCTTTGTATGAGCACACTTGATGAAGCGGAACTAAGTGATCTGCTTTTTGATATGCTTGGTCAGTACGAAAAGAGTGTTTTGAGCTATGCCCTGGTAGACTACCTGAGCTTTAGTGCGTATTCAAGCAATGTGGATATTAATTCAGTAGTAAATACCTTTGGTACCGCAGGTGTGCGTTTGGTTGACGTCAAATTAGCCGGATAATAAGGTATCAGCAACGGTATTAGCAGCAGTTTCAGCAATTGTATCAACTGTAACAAAATAATGTGCGCAGCCTAACACAAAGAAGTCAGCAACGGATACATGTCCGCGGCTGACTTCTTTAATCTCTTTTGTATAATGCACCGCAGCTCTGCTGTACAGTTTTCGTGCTCTGCGCATTCTGCGGCTAAAGACGAGCAACCACTGCGTCATAAAGCCTGTATCCTCCGCTCAGATTATAGCAGTCGTATCCGTTTTGCATCAATATACGGCATGCAATATAGCTGCGCAGTCCGCTGCGGCAATGGACATAAACCGGTTTGGATTTATCGGGAAGCGGTTTAGATTTGTCATGCCCGTTAAGGATGTCCCTAAGCGAATCCAGCTCAATATTGATAAAGCCCTCAATATGACCGCCGTCATATTCCCCCGGTGTACGGACATCAAGAAGCGTAACCTCGTGCCTGCGAGGAAGCGCTTCAACATCATGCCAATGAAATTGCTTCAGCTTTCCTGAGAGCAGGTTTTCAATAACATAGCCGGCAAAATTCACAGGATCCTTTGCCGATGAAAACGGAGGTGCATAGCTAAGCTCAAGGTCAATCAGGTCATAAGCCGTCAATCCCGCTCTTATTGCGACAGCAAGAACATCGCAGCGTTTATCGACACCGTCAAAGCCGACTATCTGCGCTCCGAGAATTCGCCCGGTACCCTTATCAAATACTGTCTTAATCGATATATCACGGCCGCCGGGGTAGTATCCGGCATGCGAGGCTGAGTATGTAAATACTTTATCGTAATTCAAGTTTTTTGCTTTTGCGACTGCCTCAGTAATGCCTGTCACGGCAACGGTCATATCAAAAATCTTTAAAACAGCAGAGCCTTGTGTCCCCTTATAACTGCTTTGAAGCCCGCATATATTATCCGCTGCTATTCTCCCCTGCTTATTTGCGGGTCCTGCCAGTGGGATGTACCCCTTATTCCCTGTCACAAACTCAGTGATTTCAACCGCATCGCCTACAGCGTAAATATTCTCGTCCGAGGTGCGCATCTGCTCATCAACAATGATCGCTCCCCGCTCATTAACACCGAGTCCGCTCTCAGCTGCAAGCTCGCTTTCCGGACGAACTCCAACCGCCATAATGAGCATATCCGTCGTAATGCTGCCCGAGCTAAGAGAAAGTGTCAGCTTCCCTTCCTGCTCACTTATTGATTCAAGACCGTTGGACAACTCAAGACATACACCCTTTTCACGCAGGTAATTATGAACATCACACGCCATATCATAATCGAGTGAAGCTATCAAATGGTCTGTCATTTCAACAACTGTAACGTCTAAGCCTGCGATTTTCAGGTTTTCTGCCATTTCAACACCGATATACCCGCCACCGACGATGACGGCGTGCTTTGGTTTCTCGCGGTTGATGTAATCTTTTATTCTGTCTGTATCGGGTATAGTTCTTACTGTGAATATTCCGGCATTGTCAATACCCATGATTGGCGGTATGACAGGTTTTGCTCCGGGTGATAAAATGAGCTTGTCGTAGCTTTCCGAATAGACTTCCCCGGTTTTTATGTTTTTTACTGAAACCGATTTATTCGACCGGTCAATACTCAAAGCTTGCGATAATGTACGTACATCAATATTGAAGCGCGCGTTGAAGCTCTCAGGGGTTTGAAGCTCAAGCTCATCACGATCCTCAATTTCACCGCCAATATAATACGGCAGCCCGCAATTTGCAAACGATATATATTCGCCGCGCTCCAGCATGACAATCTCTGCATTTTCGTCCAGCCTTCGAAGCCGTGCCGCGGCAGAGGCGCCGCCCGCAACTCCGCCAATAATTACAACCTTAATCTTTAATCACCTCCTAATACATCCGCTGCTCAGATTCGTTATTTTTTAAGCCATTGCTCCATTTTTTTAAGCAGAATCGTTCTGTCGATGGGTTTTGAAATATGATCGTTCATACCGAATTCCTTACACCTATCGATATCCTCTTTGAAAGCATTTGCAGTCATTGCAATGATCGGGATTTGTACAGAGTCCTCCTGTTCGCTCTCTCTTATCTTCTGCGTCGCCTCATAGCCGTCCATGATCGGCATGTGAATATCCATAAACAAAAGATCGTATTTACCTGAGGATGTGTTGAATTTCTCAACCGCTTCGACACCGTTTTCAGCAACATCTATTTTGACCCCTGTCTCTTCAAGCAGAGCCATAACTATTTCGCGGTTAATCTCAACATCCTCAACGAGCAGGATGCAATATTCGTTGAAATCAAAGTGTTTTGCATTTAATTTCTGCTTTTTCTCTTCGTTCGTCAGATTACCTAAGCAATTGCTGATACAATCGACGATTGCTGAGGGGAAAAGAGGCTTAGGGATAAATCCGTTAATCCCAACAGAAGTCGCTTTGCTCTCAATGTCTGACCATTGCGCAGCCGAAACCATAATTACAACAGAATCAGCAGGCATCCGCTCCTTAATAATTGAGGCAAACTCAATTCCGTCCATTCCCGGCATGACAAAGTCCACGAAAAAGAAATTGTACGGAGTGGCGTTTTGCGAAGCAAGCTCCATCATTTCAAGCGCATCTGCGGCACTATCCGCAACATCACAGTTGAGGTTGAGTCGCTGCATCAGGTGCTTAAAATATTCACGAGTAGCAGAAGAATCGTCAACAAGAAGAATATTGAGATTATCTCTGTTAATTTGTTGCGAAATCTCCGGAGCCTCATTTTTTTTACCTTCAAGCACGACAGCATCAAAAATGAATGTTGTTCCTGAACCAAGCTCCGACTCTATGGATATCTGCCCGCCCATAAGCTCAACAATTCGCTTTGAAATCACGAGTCCAAGCCCGGTGCCGCCGAATCTTCTCGAAATGCTGCCGTCAGCCTGCTCAAAGGAGTTAAAAAGCCTGCTTTGCTGTTCCGGTGAAATTCCGATGCCTGTATCGGCGACAGAAAAGCTCAATCTGTTCAGCTCACCGTCTGTCTCGACAAGCTGAACACTAAGTGTGATAGTGCCTTCCTCCGGCGTGAATTTCACGGCGTTGGACAAGAGATTGACTATCACCTGCGAAAGGCGCTGTTCATCAGCGATGATATAGCGCGGTATAAGCTGATCAAAATCAATTACAAAATTGTGATTTTTCTCCTCCATACGAAAGCTTATCATGTTTGTGATATTAACAAGCATCTTTTCAAAATCAAACTCTGCAGTATTGATATCAAATTTATTCGCTTCAATTTTTGACATATCAAGTATATCGTTAATTACACCCAAGAGATGCGTCGACGCACTGCTTATTTTATCCAGACAGTATTCCTTACGTTCCAGACTGTCCGAATCCAGTGCGATATTGGTCATTCCGATGATTGCATTCATCGGTGTACGCATTTCGTGGCTCATACGTGCCAGAAATTCACTCTTTGATTTACTGGCGGTTTCGGCAAATTCCTTTGAACTCACAAGATCAGTGATATCAACGCCGAATGTCGCAAGCTGCGGCAGTTCACCCTTGATGTTAATAACCACACCGAGGAAGGAAAATATCCGTATGTTACCGTTTTTGTGGAAAATCGGCAGGTCGATCTCAACAAAACCTTCGGCAAATGATTTTGGCCAGATTTGCGTGCGTACACGCTCATATGTTTCACTGCCAAACAGCATCTCAAGCCCTCCGCTGAGAAGCTCCTCCTCTGTATAACCAAAGACCTCATAAGTTGCAGCGTTATAGTAAGTCACAGATTCCTCTGAGTTGATATAGACGACAGGCTGCGTAAGGTATTCAATAAGCCTGCTCATCTTTGTCAGACCTGTTTCCGCTTGCTTTCGTTCACGTACACCCGCAAACATATTGCAAAGGAATTTTGTCAAATGAATTTCGCTGCTCTCCCAAAGATGATCATCGGCGGGATTTTTAAAGCAAAGCAACCCGATCAGATTTCCTTTAATGTAGATCGGTGTTGACAGACAGATTCCAGAATTTATATTGTCACCGTAGAAATATGCCGACAGATCAGGGCTTTTGTGCGTGACGACCTCAGCGCGTCCGGTAACGATGCGGTCGTAAAGGTACTCACCTTTTACAAACGGAAGTCCGGCATCGGGATTCTTTATGCCGTTACCGTCAGATGCCCAATCATGTGTGACCTTCATTTCGCCGGCTGTTTCGTTATATGAAAACAGGACCCCTCGGGTACATCCCATGAATTCTCCTGTAATTTTCATGGCTTCGATGATCATTTCGTCAATTTCATGGTCAAAGACAAAGCTTTGTGAAATTTGAGACATGATCTCCTGCTGAGCAAGCCTCTGATCAACAGCGGCAGCAGCTTCTTTGATTTCTGATATATCAACCGAGTGCTGCATATGTACAAGTCTGCCGTCAGGCCACTTAATCAGCTTATCGGAATTCCGGTAATAAAGCCTCGTAACAGTATTGTGCTCCTCCCATACGATCGTCTCATCCGGATGCTCCTGCAATCTGTGCTTTGGGCAAAACGGGCACCTGTCGGTCATATCGCTTTGCAGCATCATCCAGCATTTTCTTCCATCGTCGATACTGCCTTCAACATCAAAATGCTCACGCATTTTGTTATTTATGAATAACACTTCATCGGTGGATGGGTCTGTGACATATACATACGCATCCATGCCGTTTAGTATACTTTCTAATACGTTAAGATTGACCTCACTTTGCACTGTATTGTTCCCGTCAGTTATTTTGTTATCCATACAGTTCCCCCCTGTATTTTCTGTGATTCAGGCCAACCTCAACTGATTGCACTTATATCCAGTTTTTGATCCCAACTACGCCCGGATCATACTCAAGCTTTGATACAGCCTCAGCATCCATTTTGAGATGATCTACAGCGATTCCCGCTGCGGCAATGACGATTCGCATGCAGTTAGGCCTTGTTTTTTCGTCCCTGTAACCCTCGGGAAACTCATCAATTATTTCCCTGCAAAGACCGCTGCCCGCGACCTTGACAAAACCGCTGACGAGGCTGTTGTAGCGTTTGTAAAGATTCTCTTTGAGTTCCATTCTGTTAACACTCTCTGCCGGCTTTCTTCTGCCATGGACAATACTGTTAGCAAGGATACCCGCAGCCAGCGCTCCGCAAGTAAAACCGACTCCGCCCCCGCCGCCGCCAAAGCCGGTTGCAAATGAAACGTCCTCTAATGATCCTTCAATCGCACCACTGCGAATCAGCGCTTCAAAGACAGATTCCGAACAATTCATACCACGGCTGCTAATATTCTCGTCGGCATATTGCACTGCCAGCTTCCTGATTTCACCCCAGTTTTTATTCATCGATTTATCCTTTCTTCACATACGCAGTGGATAAAGATAATTTTGAAACATAATACCACAAAATTATTGCAAGGTATAGTTGTTTTAAACGACACTGTTAAGGAGCTCGGCATATGTCGGAACCGGCCAGTGCTTTCTTGCCGTGAGCATCTCAAGCTCATCGACGATGCGGCGCAGCTCAAGCATGGCAGGCAGAATACTGTCCTTATAGTAGAGCGCCTGAGCAAGAATATCCCGATCTTCTCTCGTATTATTTATAGCTTCCTCCAGGGTCATCAGTGCCTTCAGCATGCCTGCCGAAAGCTTTGATGTGTTGCTGAGTAAGTAATCCTCAAGTGATATATCATAATCACCGCAGCTGCGTTTTTGATTGACAAGCTGAGCAAGCTCGTTTTGATATGAAACACATGCGGGGATAATCCCTCCCCTGACCATATCAACCATAGTAAGGGCTTCAATATGGGTAGTTTTACAGTAGCTGTCCATACTGATCTCATAGCGTGAGCGCATCTCAGTCTCGGTGAATACACCGTGTCTCTTGAACATCTCGACATTCTTAATGTCAAACAGCCGGGGGTTTGCATCGACTGAGGTCCTCAGGTTGAGAAGCCCTCTTTGCTCAGCCTCCGTTACCCACTCTTGTGAATAGTTGTTACCATTGAAAACGATTCGTCTGTGCTCATGGAAGGTTCTTTTGATGAGCGCTGCCAGCGCGGCTTTAAAGTCGTCCGCAGTCTCCAATTCGTCGGCAAACTGCCGCAGAGATTCGGCGACAATAGTATTTAAGAAGATATTTGCTCCCGCAATTGACGATGATGCCCCGGGCATACGGAATTCAAACTTGTTGCCTGTAAAAGCGAACGGTGAGGTGCGGTTGCGGTCTGTACTGTCCTTTGGGAAATGAGGCAGCACCGTAACGCCGACCTCCATTTGAATCCTCTCCTTGTCACGATAGCCTTCTCCTGACTCAATGGCGTGCAAAACCTCGGTAAGCTCATCACCCAGAAACATCGAAACGATTGAGGGCGGAGCTTCAAATCCGCCAAGCCGATAGTCATTACCTGCGCTCGCAACGGAGATGCGAAGCAGATCCTGATAGTCGTCCACCGCCTTGATAACTGCCACAAGGAACAGCAGAAACTGCGCGTTATCATAAGGCGTTGAGCCCGGCTCAAGCAGGTTAATCCCTGTATCGGTCGAAATCGACCAATTGTTGTGCTTACCGCTGCCGTTAACCTCTGCAAAGGGTTTTTCGTGCAGAAGGCAGGAAAGCCCGTGACGGTTTGCGACGCTTTTCATGATCTCCATTGTTATTTGATTATGGTCGGTGGCAATATTTGCGGTATCATATATCGGAGCAAGCTCATGCTGCGCGGGAGCCGCCTCATTATGCTTTGTTTTNGCATAAACACCGAGCTTCCAAAGCTCCTCATCAAGCTCCTTCATAAATGCTGAAACTCTTGGCTTTAATGCGCCATAGTAATGATCGTCAAGNTCCTGACCCTTTGGCGGACGGGCCCCGAACAGTGTGCGTCCGGTATAAACCAAGTCGGGACGCTTCAGGCATGCTTCCTTATCGATCAGGAAATACTCCTGTTCAGCTCCGACGACGGCAATTACTTGACCGATATCCGTTTTTCCGAATAACCGTAGCACACGCAGGGCTTGCTTGTCAAGCGCCTCCATTGAACGCAAGAGAGGTGTTTTTTTATCGAGAGCCTCGCCGCCGTATGAGCAAAAGGCGGTAGGAATACAAAGCGTTGCATCCTTTATAAAGGCAAAAGAGGTTGCGTCCCAAACTGTATAGCCTCTCGCCTCAAACGTCGCACGCAAGCCTCCCGACGGAAAGCTTGACGCGTCAGGCTCTCCCCGCACGAGCTCCTTGCCTGAGAACTCCATGATGATCCTGCCGTCGCCTGCGGGTGAAATAAAGCTCTCGTGCTTTTCGGCAGTTATTCCTGTCATTGGTTGGAACCAATGCGTAAAATGCGTTACGCCCTTTTCAACCGCCCAATCCTTCATGGCGTTCGCTACGACATTAGCCACATCAAGCTCCAGATGCCTGCCCTGTGACACTGTCTTTTTAAGTGCTATATAAATATCCTTAGGGAGCTTTGACTGCATTACAGCGTCATTAAAAACCATGCTCCCGAATAAGTTTGGGATATCCTTCATAAAGTCGCATTCCTTTCTGTCTGATGCTTGTTACCTACCCATCACTCGGTGCTCTGTAAGGTGCAGCATTTTGTTGTGACACGTTTTTATTATGCAGTTATTTACATATTTCATCAGCTTTGTTAAGCTTATCACTAAGCAGCGCTCTGACTATTTGCGGATCCCCCGCTCCGCCGAGCCTTCTCATGACC
>JGI994J12354_10002159_pt1 | contig 19436 bp, 16 predicted proteins | sample IntmicLarv3ML3BL_FD_12354 | JGI IMG/M metagenome (IMG submission 12354)
AAAACCGGTGACGGTGGTTAATCCCGCCCAGGTGGGTTCGATTCCCACGTATTCCCGCCATTGCTGACGCCCCTTGAAATCTCTGGATTTCAAGGGGCTTTGTGTAGAGTGCGCGGTATAATCCCACACCGCTGCGCCATACTATCCCTGAAAGGGGGCGGTATCGTGTTTGATTTTCGCAATTCCAAGAGCTTCCGGGACCTAGACCCCATCATCCAGGAGTCCATCCTCCGCTGTGGCCTGGAGTTTCGCGATGAGGAGGAGCTCATCCAGTACGCCCGGCAGCAAAAGCAGTAGGACAAAAAACGGCAGCGCTTGCTGCCGTTTTTGCTTGTATAAAATCCACTATTCCAGCCGCAGGGCCTTGCCTCCCCGGGCCTCCACCCGGCCCACAATGGCCCCGGTGATGCCCAACTCCCGAAGTCGGTGGGAGAGGGCTAGGGCATCACGTTCGGGCAGGGCGATGAGCAGGCCGCCCGAGGTCTGAGGGTCGGCCAGAATGTCGAGCATGACCTCGTCAATACCCTCCGCCGTCATGAAGGGGGCGGAAAAATCAAGATTCCGCGCCGCGCCGCCGGGGACGACGCCCATGCGCGCCATCTCCATGGTGCCCTCCATGATGGGTACCGCCGCGGTTTGCAGCACGATGGTGACGCTGCTGCCTCGGGCCAGCTCGAGGGCGTGGCCCAAGAGCCCGAAGCCGGTGACATCGGTGCAGGTGCTGACCTTGAAGGCGGCGGCGAGCCCCGCCGCCGGGCCGTTGAGGGTGGCCATCATATCGACAGCAGGCCGGAACTGAACCGCTGTGATGACCTCGGCCTTGGCCGCCGTGGCCAGAATGCCTGAGCCGAGGGGCTTGGTGAGCACTAACAAATCCCCCACTCGGGCGCCGCGATTGGCCCAAATGCGGCTCTTTTCGCCAAAGCCGGTGACACATAGGCCATACTTTGGCACATCGTCCTCGATGCTGTGCCCGCCGGCAATCACCGCCCCGGCCTCGCTCACCTTGCTCTGGCCACCCGCCAGAATGTCGCGCACGGCCTCAAGGGGCAGGCAACTGGGGAAGCACAGCAGGTTGAGTGCCAGGGCCGGGGTGCCGCCCATGGCGTAGATGTCAGAGAGGGCGTTGGCCGCTGCCACCTGGCCAAAGAGATAGGGGTCGTCCACCATGGGCGGGAAGAAGTCGGCTGTCTGTATGAGCACCCGGCCGTCGCCGAGGTCGTAGACGCAGGCATCGTCGCTCTGGTCGAAGCCTACCAACAGAGCGGAATCATAGGTTTTGGGCAGGTCTTTGAGCACATCCGAAAGGACCCCCGGTCCTATTTTGGAAGCTCAACCGGCACCCTTGGTCATCTGGGTCAGGCGTGGGGTATCGCTCATCAAGGCTTCACTCCTCCAGCTGAAGCCGTGGCGCAGCTTCGGCAAGTATTATCTGCGGATATTGTACATGACCAGGCGCAAAAATGCAACCTTTGACGCTAGCGCCAATGTCTGGTAAAATAGATGCATCTTACCCCATGGAGGCAACGTATGGATTTCAAGCAGCTGGAGGCATTCACGCATGTGGTGCGCCTGGGAAGCTTTTCCCGGGCGGCGGAGGCTCTCTTCCTCACCCAGCCCACGGTGAGCGCTCACATCGCCACCTTGGAGCGCGAGCTGGGGACCTCCCTCATTGTGCGGGGCGGCAAAACGGCCCAGCCCACCGATGTGGGGCGGACGCTGTACGATTATGCCCTCCATATACTCACCCTGCGCGACCAGGCGCTGGCCGCCTGCAAGAACGGAGGCGGCCTCAAGGGTATTGTTCGCATCGCGGCCTCCACCGTCACCTATCAGTATGTGCTGCCCCAGCTTATGTCGACCTTCCGTCAGCGCCACGGAGCGGTGACCTTTGACATCAAGCGGTGCGACAGCGAGGGGGTCGTGGAGGCCATTGTGGCCGGGCAGGCCGAAATCGGCATGACGGGCACGGCCACCGCCGACGGCAGCTGTATCTTCCGGGAGTTTATGGAGGATAACCTGGTCGTCATCACCCCCATCACGCCGCCCTACGACGCTATGGAGGACTTCACTCTGGACGCCCTGCGGCAGCATCCCTTCATCCTGCGGGAGGCCGGTTCGGGCACCCGGCGTGAGACCGAGCGCTATCTGGAGCGGCAGGGCGTCACCCTGTCATCTCTGCAGGTAGCGGCCTATATGGAGGAGCCCGACGCCATCAAAAACGCCGTGCGGCAGGGCCTGGGCATATCCATTGTCTCTCGGCTGGCCGTGCAGGATTATGAGGATATGGGCTACATCCGCGTGGTGCCGCTGGAGGGCCAGGCTATTCACCGAAAACTGTTCATCGTGCGGCACAAGCGCCGCCCCCTCGGCCCCGCAGCGGACGCATTTTTAGATTTCGTGCTGGCCACCCAGTAGGGGGTGTCTTCACATCGGAAAGGTAATGTCTTTTCCGGGGCCTCTTTGTGTATAGAATGGATAAGCATTCCGCTGATTATACAAGCTTTTCAGCTGAAATATAGCATCTTTTCTATTATTTTTCGATACTTGAGCCATGCTCAAATCCCTTGCAAAGCGTTGGGACTATACGCAGTTATACAACTTTCACCCTGCAAAGCAAGCCCGACACCGAGGTTTGCCGTCGTGGTGGTCTTGGTCACGCCGCCTTTTTGGTTGCATATCGCCGTGACTTTGCAATTAGACATACTGGTTTCCTCTGCAAAGTGCTTGGTGTGGGGATTACCCGCATCATCATGCCAGCGGAGCGCGACATTCAAATAGACGCCCTCGCTGCCGCCGTAATCAGCGGTGCAAACGATGTCGGCATCAGCGGGAATTTTGACGCCGTTTTGCCAATCACGGTCAAGGCTGAAATAGTCATCGGGCAGATACCCGACACTCTCCAGATGCTGCTCCAGCTGAACGAACACCTCTTGTGCCGTGGGCTGGCCGATGATGTGGCTGTGTCCGGGCTGGCCCTCCACCGGGCCGTAGAGGTTGAGGCTAATTTTGGGCATGGGGATGGCTCCCTTCCTAGGTGTTGTGGTTTGTGAGGCGGGGTGGTATAATGGGGGAAAGAACAGTTAATGGAATTCGTTGTGCAATCGAAGCAGACATATGGCATTGAAGGATAAAATGCTAGGCGTGATGGATGCGGGGGTGGTCGTATCATTACAAAAGAATCCATAAAGGCCTCTCGCGAAACCGGTCGCATACTGGTTCGCGATGATTCTTTCATCTATCTGTTGCCTCATCCGGCGCTAAGGAAATGGATTTCCAATTACACAATCACATTTCCATACACCTCCATGATGTCTGATCAATACACAGTCATTCCTCACGGAAGTGCCACCTTGGTTTTTACAAGTAACGAAAGCGTGATTTCAGGTAAATTGTTCGGGCCCATTACACGGCCCGCCTGCGTGGGGCGCGAGGCAAGTTCCTTCAGCGCGCTTTTTATTGTTGAGTTTCAACCGGCGGGCTACTATGCGTTCAGCGGGATGCCGCAAAAAGAATTGACTGACCTTATTCTTCCGTTTGAAGATGTGAATCCCGAGCTTTGCAGGCTGACGATTCAGTGCTTCGAGGCGGCAACAGCCATAGAAAGCTTTGTCGAAACGATAGACAAGCTATTTATAGCATACCTGAAAACTACATTTTGGAGACAGGAGTTTTCGCTTGCCAACCAGATGATTCTGGGCGGCGGCGGCGCGATTTCGGTAAAAGAGCTCTCCAGCAGCGTATTTTATTCCGAGAGACATCTGTGCCGCATATTCGACAATTACATGGGCATGAGTGTCAAGGCCTTTTCTCGCCTTGTGCGCATCAATAAAGCCATTCGCCTTTTGCGGCAACCGCAATGTAGCCTGACACAAGCATATATCCAAACCGGCTACTATGACCTGTCTCACTTTATCCATGATTTTAAGTCGATATGTGGAAATACCCCGCAAGAATATTTGGATAATATGTCCGATTTTTACAGTGAGATTGCGAAATTCTGATTTATAATTGGGGAAAGTAAGAAAACGAGGAGTGGTGACAATGAAATACTGTGGTACGTTGATTTCCGTGTTGGATATGGCAAAGGCCAAGGGTTTCTACGAAAGTGTCATGGAGCAGAAGGTGCTTATGGATTTAGGCGTCCATGTAGCCTTTGAAAACGGGCTTTCTCTTCAGTCAAACTATGAGGAGCTTGTTGGCGCAGATCTCCCGGCAAAAGCCCGTCCCAATAACTTTCAACTCTATTTTGAGGTAGAAGATTTGGATTTTTGGCAGAATAAGCTCGCGAACACTGAGGGGATCGAGTTTCTTCACGCCCCCAAGGAATACCCTTGGGGGCAGCGCGTCATGCGATTTTATGATTACGACGCATACATCGTTGAGGTCGCGGAAAGCATGGAAAGTGTTGCGAAGCGATTTTTGTCGCAAGGCCTTTCTGTAGAGGAAACAGCAGCGCGGACCATGTTCCCTGTTGAGTTTGTGAAAAGCCTTATGTAATTTGCCATGAGTCCCGCCAATCCCATTTTGGCATACGACAACAAAGGCCCGGCATCATGCCGGGCCTTGCCCATGCCAGCCTACTCGGCCTCGGGCAGCTCCGCCTCGGCCTCGTCGAAGGCCTGCTCAATCAGGCCGATGCTCTCTTGCGAAACTCGGAAAGCGTGTTCTGTGTGTTGACTTTGACGCACAGTTTAACCTCACCACCTGTTTCGTCATTGAGAATCCCAATGAAGTGAAACATACCATCGCCACGCTGATGAACAGTATGCTGAACGAGGAAGAATTGCCCCCGAAACTTGGGATTAAAGCAACTGATAGAGAGCGGTGGTATTGATGCCGTTCTCGTCAAAGATATTTCGAGGATAACCAGAGATTTTCTTGAAATGGTAAAATGGCTGGATTGGCTTCGTGGAAACGGTGCGAAGCTTGTTACAGCGGACGGCGTGACCTATGGAGCTGAACCCATTGTAGTTACTGCCTTGTTGAATGTTTTAGATTTATGAGAGTTTAATGCGTGAAATAAGAAAAGCCCATGCTAAAAAATAATTTTTAGCGTGGGCTTGACTTATTCGTGGCGGAGAAGAAGGGATTTGAACCCTTGCGCCCTTTCACAGGCCTACTCCCTTAGCAGGGGAGCCCCTTCACCACTTGGGTACTTCTCCGGGTGCTGGCTCTACCGCCGAGCATGGATTAGTTTAACACAGCCCGCGCCAAAAGGCAAGAAAAACTTACAGCGTTTTTGCCACGACCCGCCGCGACCCATTGCTGTTGACTTTGCGGGTCGGAACCGATATGATAGAGCTAGAAAATATCACCAATCTAAAGGAGTCCATCATGCTTTCTGAAAAAATGTACGGGCTGGGCAGCGCCCGCTCCAGCATCCGCGAGCTGTTCGAGTATGGCAGCCGCAAGGCCCTCGAGGTCGGCGCCGAGAACATCCTGGATTTCAGCCTGGGCAACCCCAGCATCCCGGCCCCCGCCACCGTCCAGGAGGCCATCGAGCACCTGCTGCGCACTGAGACCGCCGTTACCCTGCACAGCTACACCAGCGCTGTGGGCGATGCCGGGGTGCGCACCACCCTGGCCGAAAGCCTCAACCGCCGCTTTAAAGCCGGCGTGGCCGCCGAAAATCTCTTTATGATCAGCGGCGCCGCCGCGGCCCTCATTTCCTGCTTCAGGGCCCTCACCCCTGATGCGCAGAGCGAAATCGTCGGCATTGCCCCTTTCTTCCCCGAGTACAAGGTGTTCGCCGAGCACTCAGCCGGCGCCGTTTTCCGCATGGTGCCCGCCGATACCGAGCACTTTCAAATCAATTTCGAGGCGTTGGAGGACACGCTCAACGCCAACACGCGGGTCGTCGTCATCAACTCGCCCAACAACCCCTCTGGCGTCGTCTATACCCCCGAGACCCTCACGCGCCTGGGCGCGCTGCTGCGGGCCAAGTCGGAGGAAACCGGGCACCCCATCTTCCTGCTTACCGATGAACCCTATCGCGAGCTGGTTTACGGCGGCCAGAGCGTGCCCTGGGTGCCCGATTTTTACGAGAACACCGTGGTGTGCTATTCCTACAGCAAGTCGCTGTCCCTGCCCGGCGAGCGCATCGGCTATGTCTTGGTGCCCCCCGCGGTGACCGAGTGGCACAGCGTTTATCTGGCCATCGCGGGCGCGGCCCGGGCCATCGGCCATGTGTGCGCGCCGTCCCTCATGCAGCGCGTCGCCGCCCTGTGCTGCGATGTGCAGCCCGATGTGAGCATCTACGAGCGCAACAGCCGCCTGCTCTACCAGAGCATGACAGCCATGGGCTATCGCTGCGCCAAGCCCGATGGCGCCTTCTACCTCTTCTTCGAAGCACCTAGCGGCCTGACCGGGCAGCAGTTCTCCGACATGGCCAAGGAGAAGTACAATCTGCTCATCGTGCCGGGGGATAGCTTTGGCTGCCCCAATCATCTGCGGCTGTCCTACTGTGTGCCCACCGCGCGGATTGAACAGGCGCTGCCGCTCCTTGAGAAATTGATGGCCGAGGCGAAAGCCCTGTAGGGGACGGGTTTCCCGTCCCGCCAGACCGCACCCACACCTGTCATTGCGGGCTTGACCCGCAATCTACTGGCGGTCAAGGGCGAAGGGCATATTATAAGGGAATTAATGAACGTGTTTTTGACTTAGGGGGAGGCCATTGCCGTCAGGCAATGGCCTCCCCCTAAAACCCCCAAAAGGGAAAAGCTCACCAAAATATGCTCTACACCAAATACCACACCACGGCGGCTACCAGCAGCAGAGCCGCAATCACGATAGCCAGATGGCGCACATCGGCGCGCTTTCCGGGCTCCTGCCTCAGACGGTCTTTATCGGTATCCAGATGGCTGTTCTTATCCATAACTGACCTCCTATTCTCTCAAACCCTTCTTCCCTCTTCCACTGTCCTCCCGCCGCAGGGCCTTAATATGCGCCAACATGGCGGCGATGACGCAGCCGGCCACGGCCACCGGCACCACAAAGGCGAGCACCATAATGACCGTGCCGGGCCGGGTCTCCATAAAGTTCCAAAAAAGCATATAGAGAAAAGCCATCATCAGCGTCACCACGGCCAGCGTCACCGCCATGGGCAGGATATACTTGCCCGTGGTGTCGCGCTTTTTCACGTTGGCAAAGCTGAGGCCGTCGCTCTCCATCTGATCCATTTCAGAGAGATACCCGTCGATGTCCAGCTGCCGCAAATCGAGGCCGCTCTGGTCGATTTTATTGCACAGCAGACTGGCGTGATAGAGGCTGTCCATCTGCAGCTGCAGGGCAATCATCTGCCGCCGCATGGTGTCCTGAGCCGTGTGGGCGCCCGTTTGCAGCTTGCGGATTTCGTCCAGGGGCACCGAAAGCCGGCGCAGCAGACGGATCTCCTTGAGGATGGCCACATCCTCCGCGCTGTATTCACGATAGCTGTTCTCCGAGTTGCGCTTGGGGCTGAGTAACCCCTCCTGCTCGTAGAACCGGATGTTCTTCTTCGAGATGCCCACTAGGGCCTCGACTTCGTTTATTTTCAATGCCGCTCCCTCTCCGTTGATGTGCGCTTCCCCCAAAGTGCCCAAATGGGCACACTTAAATTTAACCCTAATTCTTATGGAATGTCAAGGGCAATTGTCATTTTTTAAGAAATCCTTCAGCCGGGCCGTTGACAAATGTATACCTTTGAAGTAGAATATCCTTGGGAGACCCCCCGGGGGTCTTGCTTGGCGGCCGTTGGCCGCCAAGGCGAAGAACGCTTGCAAGCGTTCTTCATCCATCATCACAACCTGATCCTGCATCCAAGGCGGTGACCTATGAAGCAACAATTCCAGGTGTCGGGCATGACCTGCTCGGCCTGTTCGGTCCATGTGGAAAAGGCGGTGGGCCGCCTGACCGGCGTCACCTCGGTGACCGTCAACCTGCTTTCGGGCGGCATGACGGTCGACTATGACGAAGCCATCCTCTCCCCCCAGGGCATCATCGCGGCGGTGGAGAAGGGCGGCTACGGTGCCGCCCTCAAGCTGGGTGAGACCGGCGCCGCACCCGTCCCCAAGGCGGGGGATCTACTGGAGGAACAGGCCGATGCCATGGGCCGTCGTCTGTGGGCCTCGGCGGCCATTTTGCTGCCCCTGATGTACGTGGCCATGGGCCACATGATGGGCCTGCCCCAGCCGCCCATCTTCCATGGCCCAGCGGGGCCGCTGCTGTCGGCCATCACCCAGCTGCTGCTGGCTTTGCCCATTGTCTACATCAACCGGGTCTTCTTCCAAAAGGGGTTCAAATCCCTGGTGGGCCTGGCCCCCAACATGGACAGCCTCATCGCTGTGGGCAGCGGCTCGGCGCTGGTTTACGGCATTTTCGCCATCTATCGCATGGCCCATGGCCTCGGGGCCGGGGATGCAGCCCTGGTGGCACACTATGGCCATAACCTTTATTTTGAGTCGGCCGGCATGATTTTAACCCTCATCACCGTGGGTAAATATCTCGAGACCCGGGCCAAGGGAAAAACCGGCCAGGCGGTGGAAAAGCTCCTCGACCTGGCCCCCAAAACGGCCACTGTCGTACGCGGCGATGCCGAGCTTGAAATCCCCGCGGAGCAGCTTATGGTGGGCGACACCGTGGCCGTCCGGGCAGGAGGCCGCATCCCCGCCGACGGCGTGGTCGAGAGCGGCAACGGCGCCGTCGACCAGTCGGCCCTCACCGGCGAGAGCATCCCGGCGGAGGTCATGGCGGGCAGCCCGGCCTACACCGGCACCATCTGCAAAAGCGGCTACTTCCACGTCACCGTCCGCCAGGTGGGCGGGCAGACCACTTTGAGCCAAATCATCGCCTTGGTCGAGCAGGCCGGGGCCAGTAAGGCCCCCATCGCCCGCCTGGCCGACAAGATATCGGGTGTCTTCGTGCCGGCGGTCATCGCCCTCGCCCTCGTCGCCGGGGCGGCGTGGCTGGCCGCGGGCCAGACCGCCGAGTTCGCCCTCAACATTGCCATCTCAATCCTGGTCATCTCGTGCCCCTGCGCCCTGGGATTGGCCACCCCCGTGGCCATCATGGTGGCCACGGGCAAGGGGGCCCAGCACGGGGTGCTCTTCCGCTCGGCGGAAGCGTTAGAGACGGCCCACCATGTGGACACCGTGGTGCTGGATAAAACCGGTACAGTGACCGAGGGCCGGCCCAAAGTGGCCCGCATCGAAACCGACGGCATCAAAAAAGAGGCCCTCCTGGCCATCGCTGCCGGGCTTGAAAAGCCCTCCGAGCATCCCCTGGCCGAGGCCATTCTGGCTGAGGCCGACGCGAAGGGTATCCGCTATCCCGAGGTCGAGGCCTTCGAGGCCACGCCGGGGCGCGGCATCTCGGGCCGCATCGGCAGCGTGCCCTACTTTGGCGGCAACGCCCGATGGATGAACGAAAAGGGCCTGCTCACCCCCCGCTGGCAGCAGACCGGCGAAGCCATGGCCGAGGCCGGGCAGACCCCCCTCTTCTTCGCCAACGAGACCCGGATTCTCGGCGTCATCGCTGCCGCCGACACCGTCAAGGCCACCAGCAAGGCGGCCATCGACCAGCTCAAGGCCATGGGCCTCCACGTGCTCATGCTCACCGGTGACAACGCCCGCACCGCCGAGGCCGTCCGGGCCCAGGTGGGGGCCGCGGAGGTCATGGCCGACGTGCTGCCCCAGGACAAGGAGGCCAAGATTCAGGCCCTGCAGCAGGCCGGACACCGGGTAGTCATGGTGGGCGACGGCATCAACGACGCCCCGGCCCTGGCCCGGGCCGATGTGGGCATCGCCATCGGCGCCGGCACCGACATCGCCATCGAGTCGGCTGATATCGTCCTCATGCAGGGCGACCTGATGGGCGTCGCCGGGGCCATCTCGCTCTCACGGGTCACCCTGCGCAACATCCGACAGAACCTCTTTTGGGCCTTCTTCTATAATGTCCTGGGCATCCCCCTGGCCGCCGGCGTGCTCTATCCGGCCTTCGGGCTCACCCTCAGCCCCATGATTGGGGCGGCGGCCATGAGTCTCAGCTCCTTCTTCGTGGTGACCAATGCCCTGCGGCTGCGGTTTTGGAAGGGCGTTGCCCCCCAAACGGGCCCCGAGGCACCCCAAATAGAAGCCCCAACACACACTGAAAGGAAGTGCGAAACCATGTTAACCAGCAAGCTTGTCATCCGCGGCATGAGCTGCGCCCACTGCAGCGCCCGTGTCGAAAAGGCCCTCAACGCCCTGCCCGGCTGCACCGCCACCGTCGATCTGGAGGCCGGGACGGCCACCGTCCAGGGCGATGTCACCGCCGACGCCCTCCTCGAGGCCGTCACCAACGCCGGCTATCAGCTCGAGTCGGCAAGCCAGTATTGACCGTCGAGCGCGACAAGGCGGCCCGCATGCTGCGCACCGCCCGGGGGCAGATTGACGGCGTCCTCAAGATGATTGAGGACGACCGCTACTGCGTCGATATCTCGGCCCAAATCCTGGCCGCCCGGGCCGTGCTGGGCACGGCCAACCGCGAGGTTTTGCGCGGCCACATGGCGGGCTGCATGACGGCCGCCATGAAGGCCCAGGAGCCCGAGGTCCAGGAGAAAATGCTGGCGGAATTCATGAGCCTTTTGGAGAAGATGTAAAATCTTCACATCTGAACAGGCTAAAAGACCTGTCATTCTGAGGCCAAAGGCCGAAGAATCTTTCCCTTCATCTCTTTAGAAGGCGCGCATAAGATTCTTCGGGCCTGCGGCCCTCAGAATGACATTTTTTACGCCTTTATCTTTCCCTCCCGCACCCCGGCCATCCGTTACAACACGGGCCTACCGGCACCGGATTGTACCCGCAGCAGGGGCCCATGGGCCCTTGCCAGGGGTTGCAGCAGGGGCCGCCGCGCCAGGGGCAGCATCCGGCGGGGCAAATACTGCCCTCCCGGTGTACCAGCAGGCTGACCGGGTTGGAGGTGAGGGCATAGGCCTCCGCAATCCCCCCCGGCACCGGAGTGTAGGTATAGCGCAGGCTGGCCGTGTTAACCGCCGGATTGACCGTCGGCATGGCCGCCACCGTGACCTCGAAGGCGATACGCAGGGTCGCGCCGCCCGGCACATCGGGGGCCGAGAAGCCCACCAGGGGGCTCAGCCCCGGCATAGAGAGACCGTTGATGGTTACGCTGTCGGGCACCACCTCAAGCCCCTGGGGAATATGGTCGAAGAAATAAATCCCAGTCAGCGGCTGCTGGCAGAAATTATGGAGGGTTACCTCGTAGGTCAGCGTCTCACCGATGCGGGCCGAGGTGCGGCTCTCGGTTTTGCGCAACGCAAAGGAGGGCAGCACAATCTCCCGCAGGGAGATGTCATCCAGGGCAAAATCATTGCCGATGGCGGCCTCGCCCTGGCTGAAAAACTCGATGATGAAGTGGCTAGCCACCCCCGATTTGATGACGCTGCCAATCTCCTTCCACTGGGGCATGGCTTCGTTCACCGGGATTTCGCCGCCCAGGGGTGACTCGTAGAGCACCGCCTCGTCGCCGTCGAGGATGCGCACGGCGAACTCGGGGCCGGGATAGCCCTCTACCCGGAAGAGGTTTAGAATCCACGTGCTGAACAGGTAGGTGGTGTGCGGCGCCACCGCCGCCTGAGTGCGGAAGATGATGCCGCCGGGGTCGTCCTCGTTGACAATCATCATACGCCCGGTCTCGTTGCCGGTGGTGTGGTCGGAAATGCGCCACCAGGCGCCAATGGAGGCGCTCAGGGCGTTGTTCATGGTGTTTTGCAGGGTGAATTGTCCATCGGTGGGCGTGTATGTGGCCGGATTGGGCAGCACATAGTCGAAATCGGGTGAGATATCGGGGTAGGGGTTGACAATGGGGGCCGAGTTGGCCGCCGTCCCCGCCGGAAAGCCGCCGAAGGTGCCGCCGCTGGCATCCAGGATGAGGTTGATGGGCATCACCACGGCGCACGGATCGAGGACGGCGGAAAGCGGTGCGTAGGCCACCGGGCCATTGAAGAAATACTGCCCGGTCACATCGGCCGCCGCCACCGTGATGAGGATTGTGCTGGGAGAGACACAGTCGACAGCGGTCATGCCCGGGGGCGGGGACGGGATGGCCGCGGGTGGCGGCAGGGCGGCGAGGGCCTCGGGAGCCACGGCGGCGGCCGAGAAATCCCCAGGCGTGGACACACCGCCCGAGAGGCAGTAGGCCTCCACCAGGCGGTAGGCGCCCGCTGGCACATTGAGGAAGGAAAAGCCCCCCGCGGCATCAGTAAGCACCACCAGGCGCATCAAGGTCGTGGTCTCCTGCAGCGCCACCGGCACCCCGGAAAGCGGGGTGCCATTGCCGCCGATGTTGACATCGCGGTCGCGGTCGAAGACCACGCTTCCGGAAACTGTAGGCATAGCAATCGCTCCTATTTATTATGGCTTCGGTTCCAGTCTATGCGGGAAGAGCGGGGTTGGTGCGAGGGATGCTTCGCATCTGCGTGTCATTGCGGGCTTGACTCGCAATCCCCCAATTCAACGCCTCGCCCCCTTGACTCCGTCTTCACACAGGTCTATACTTAATTCATCACAATGAAAAAGGAGCGCCCTTCTATGTCGAAAATGCAAGCAGAGCCCTTCACGCCCGGATATTTTGAATCGTCGGGCAGCGTTACCCTCGAGAGCGGTGCCACCATCCCCTTCCGCACGGTCTGTCAGGACAATCTGTTCTACGATGAGGACGGCAAGGCCATCGCCTCGATGTTCACCTACTCCTACTTCCGCACCGATGTGGAGAACCCCGAGCAGCGCCCGGTCATCTTCCACTTCAATGGCGGCCCGGGCTCGGGCTCCATGTGGCTCCACTGCGGCCTGTTTGCCCCCTGGCGGCTCAAGTTCGACGACCCCGAGGCTGTGCAGCAGCCCTTCGTGCCGCCTTACCGGGTGGAGAACAACGAGCTTTGCCTCATTGACATCGCTGATCTCGTCTTCATCGACCCCGTGGGCTGCGGCTATGGAAGGCTCCTCGACCCCACCGCCACCGAGCGCTTCTTCGGCATGGATGCCGACGCCGACAGCTTCAACGACCTCATCCAGAGCTGGCTGGGGAAGCACCACCGCTGGCAGTCGCCCAAGTTCCTGCTGGGCGAGAGCTACGGCACCAACCGCGCCTGCCTGCTGGCCGAATCCCTGTCGGGCAGCAGCCAGGATGAATACAGCCCCGTCAACCTGAGCGGCCTCGTGCTGCTGGGCAGTGCCATCGGCACGGGAGACGGCGTCAACAACTACGAGGGCATCGAAAACACCCTCATTCTGCTGCCCACCGCCGCCGCCACCAACTGGTATCACAACAAGCCGGAGGGCAGCCTTGAGGACTTCGTCGAGGCCTGCTACGCCTTCTGCCGCGAGGAATACGCCGCCGCCCTCTATGAGGGCGACTTCCTGCCCGCCGACAGGAAGGATGCCATCGCCGAAAAAGTGGCCTACTTCTCGGGCCTGCCGAAGGCCCTCATCCTGGAGCAAAACCTGCGCATCGAGAAGATGGCCTTCCTGCGGCAAATCCTCAAGGACCGCGGCCTCGAGGTCGGCCTTTACGACAGCCGGTTCACCTTGCCCCTCAACAAGGATTTCTCCCAGCCCAACATGGTGCGCGACGACGCCGCCCAGGCCCAGTTCGCGCCCCCCTTCGTGGCCGCCATCTCGGGGCCCATGAAGGACTGGCTGGGCATCACCTTCGACCGCAAGTTTTACGCCAGCGCCAGCATCGCCTTCCGCAACTGGAACCGCGTCAGCCATCGCCACGCCGCCAAGAGCCTTTCGGCCTCCATGCGCCGCAACCCCAAGCTGCGGGTGCTCTTTTCCAGCGGCTACTTCGACATGCAGTGCAAGATGGGCGAGGCCCGCTATATGGTCAGCCACGCAAACCTGCCCCTTGACCGCGTCAAGATGTCGGTCTACCCCTCAGGGCACATGTCCTATCTGGGCGAGGTCGGGGCCAAACAGTTCGCCGACGATGTTCGGGCCATGGTACGAGGCGAGTGAACCTCGCCTCCTGGCGAATAACCCCCGGCCACTCAAAAAAAGAATACAAGGAGGCCCTTCCATGTTTACTGCGGCACAAAAGACGGCCTACACCCAAACCCTGCGCGCCCTTTTAGAGGTCAGCTCGCCCTCCGGGCGCGAGCACCCCATGCGCGAGTATCTGATGCCCATTTGCCAAACGCTGTGCCCCGATGTGTTTGAGGATTCCTTTGGCAACCTGGTGTGCCACTTCGCGGGCACCGGCCCGCGCCTGATGATGACGGCCCACATCGACGAGCTGGGCTTCATGATTAAGAGTATCTCCCCGGAGGGGTTCCTCCACTTCCAGCCCCTGGGCGGGCATCTGCTCAAGCAGCTTGAGGCCCGGCAGGTGATGGTAAACGGCACCATTCCGGGTATCATCGGCGCAAAATCGGGCCATCTGATGAGTGCCGAGGAGATGGCCACCATCACCCCGGCCAACCAGATGTTCATTGACATCGGCGTCACCTCGGCCCAGGAGGCCCGGGATTTGGGCATCACCGTGGGCAGCTTCGCCAACATCCGCAACAACTATATGGAGCTTTCTAACCCCGATTACATCTGCTGCCGCACGTTGGATGACCGGGCCGGGGCCGCTGTGCTCCTCGAGCTGATGAAGGGTATAGCGCCCGAAAAGCTGGCCTTTGATTTGTACCTGGTGTTCACCCTCCAAGAAGAAGTCGGCCTCCGGGGTGCCCAGGCAGCCACCCACAACCTGTGCCCCGATGTGGCCATCGCCCTGGACACCATGCCCTGCGGGGATTATCCCGGCAACAACTGGCAGCGTGACCTGCCGGTGCAGCTGGGCCACGGCGTGTGCTGCAACATCACCGAGGGGCGCGGCCCCATGTCCTTTATGCATCCCCGTTTGCAGGGCTTTTTGCTGGGCACGGCGGAGGCTTGCGGCATCGATATCCAGCCGGTGTCGGTATGCGGCCTTTCGTGCAGCAGCGACGCCAACGCCATGGCGGTGGCCGGAAAGGGCTGCCACGCCGGGGCCCTCACCATCCCACGGCGGTATTCCCACTCCCCGGTGGAGCTCATGCACCTCCACGACGCGCTGTCCATGCTGGCGCTGGTGGGGGAATTGGTGTATCGGGCGTATTAGTTTGGCTTGGCCTTCTTAATGGACATTGTTAAGGGCATTATTAAGGGGCTAAAGGTAACGGTTTTTTAAGTTCTTGGGGGAGGGTATGGCCTGAAAGGCCATACCCTCCCCCAAACCCCTTCCCGATATAGAGCAGAACCCCCCGGAGGCGCAAGCCTCCGGGGGGTGGTTTGTGTGCGGGGGGTTAGGGCAGGGATTTGGCGGTGCCATCCCACTCAACAGTACCGCCGAACTTGAGGTCAATACCGTAAGGACTCGCAGGCGCGGGTGTGTAGAAGGTGCTGCCGTCCTCGAATTGGAGGATGCCGCCGCCCTCAACCACGATGCCGTCCGCTGCGTACATGTAAAGCTCGGCTTCCGATGCGAGGGTGAGCGTGCTGCCGGGGTTGATGGTCAGCGTCGAGCCTGCCGGCACCTCTATCGTGCCCGTGAAGCTCAGCGCCTCAGTCCCACCGATGGCGAGCTTCCCTTCGATGGTCAGGGGCGCTGCGAAGTTCAGAGTCACATCCGATGTATCCGTGACCAGCATGATCTCCTGACCCGCGGCAATGGTAATGGGGTATTCAAACACCTCGTTGCGACTCACAATGATGGTGGCCGTTGGGTAGCCGCCCCTCAGCTCCTCAAGAAGCCCGCCCAAGGTTTTAAAGGATTTAATGGGGTCGAGCTTGCCCGGAGCGGTGTAGTAATAGGCGGGTTCCTCGTGGATAGCACCTGAGCCTGGAAGACCGGTGTAGTTATAAGTGCCTGTGCTGCTTACAATAGTGCCGCCGGGATACGCATTTTCCACGGAGCCACCCTCGCCGGTAAAGGTATTGCCCGCGTTGACCACGATGGTAGCGCTGTTCATGCTGTTGTTGGTGACAGTGCCGCCATTGAGGGCGAAAATGTTGCCGCTGGCACCGCCCGAATGGCCGACGACGACGGCGGAGTCACTGCTGCTGCCTGTGGTGATAGTGCCGTCCTCCATGGTAAACTGCCCGCCATGGCTGCCGTTGCCGCTCAGCCCGACCGCGGCACCGCTGCCCGTGTTTTCGATGGTGCCGGCATTCATGGTGAAGGTGCTGTAATCGTTAATCTCCACGGCCCTAAGTTGGTTTGCGCCACTGATTGTGCCGCTTTCCATATTGAAGGTGCTGCCGCTGCCTGACATCCAGACGGCCACGCCCTCGCCGGAGATAGCGGATGTGTTGATGATGACGCCGCCCTTTAGATTGACAGTGCCGCCTCCCATAAAGACAGTCTGAGCGGTGCCATTCCCCGAGGAGATGCTGCCGGCGATGTTGACCGTTCCGCCATAGACCTCCACACCTCTGCTCGCCGTCACGTTCGAATCGCCGATTAGCGTCGCCGTGCCGTTATAGATGGTAATGGTCTCGCTATGGGTGCCCTCGGTGATGAGCAGGCTCTCAGGGTTGTTCTGCACAATGGGGACATCTATGGCGGCTTGTCCGATAATCAGCCGCCCGGGCCTTGCAGCTGTGCCGTTGTAGATGGTACCGGCGCCGTAGACTTGTGCGCTCCCCTCGATAATCAGAGTTGAAGGGGATTCATTGGTGATGTCGAACCCGCCAGTCATGTCAACATTACTCTGAAAAGTTAGCGTTCTGCCCGGGTCAATGTTGACATTGGCATCAATGGTGGCAAAGCCGCTCACCGTCACGCTGCGATAGCCGCTCAGGGCGGCGGTGATATCGGCAGCGTTGGCGTTGTTCAAGGTGATACTGGTGGGCTGCGGCGGTGTGCTCGAGCCGCCGGGAGCCGACTGCTCATCCTTGAAGAGAGGGTCGACGGCCTTTGCGTTGTCCAGCTCACTCTGCGCCTTGTCCGCCAAGGCTTGCAGCGCCGACAGGGCGGCCTGGTCGGCGGCCAGGGTGTCGGCGGCCAGGCCGATGATGAGGGGCACCGAAAGGTCGGTCTGCTCGGTGATGGCCTCTTGCAGCTCGAGGCTGTCGCGGATGGCGACGGCCACATAGCCGGGGACATCGGCCTCCGTGTACCCATCAATGACAATCTCGACGATTTCCTCGCCCCACTCGACATCGCGGACATAGGAGGTGGCCCGCTGGCCGGGCCGCAGGGTGACCTCGGCCACCTGACCGGTGAGGGGGTCGGTGGAAGTCAGGTGTACCTCGCCCGATAACAGATAAATCTCCGAGACCTTTTCGCTAATCACCTTCACAAAGCCCGCCGTGCCGCGGATGCCGGTGACCATGGTGGAGGTACGGATGTTGAGGCTCTCGTCCTCCAGCAGCGGGGCCGTGATGTCGAAGAACAGGTTGCCGCTGACCAAATTGACCTCGAGCTTTTGGCCCGACTGCTTGATTTGCACCTCGCTCTTGGCGTCCAGCTTGACGGCCTTGGTGTCGTCCAGGCTGATGTAGCCGTAACTGGCAAGGGCCGAGGACACGCTGTAGCCGCTGTAGAGCTTCATGCGCTCGGTGATTAGGATGTCCTTTCCCACGCGGTTATGCACGGTGACGGTGCCCTCCACCGCGTCCAGCCGAAGGGTGGACGCGGTGGCCCGCTGGGCAGCCAGCGGGCCGGGCGCGATGACGGATAGCGTCAGGGCTACCGCCAAAAAGAGGCTCAGGCGTTTGTGGCGTTTCATGGCCGACATCTCCTTTAGAAATCATATCAGGCAGACTTTTCTTTTATTTATCCAATGAATCATACCATATAACCGTTACTTTTCCAATATATTTTGGCAAAAACCCTCCCGAACGCCCTTGCTGTGCCGGCGCGGCTGTGCTACAATATACATGGTATGCATAGTGTTTATCTGCTTTGCAAAAATACCGCACCGTATTTGGGAGGATAATCCTATGGGCTGTTCCATCAATGACACCTATCTGAGCATACTCCGCCGCGAGCTGGTGGCCGCCATGGGCTGCACCGAGCCCATGGCCATCGCCTACGCCGGGGCCAAGGCCCGCGAGGTGCTGGGCGAGGCGCCCACACGCTGCCGCATCGCGTGCTCGGGCAACATCATCAAGAATGTCATGGGCGTCACCGTCCCCAACTCGGGCGGCATGAAGGGCATCGAAATCGCCGCCCTTTTGGGCATCGTGGGCGGCGACGCGAATCAGGCCTTGGAGGTGCTCGCCTCCATCACCGAGGCCCATCGGCAGGCGGCGAAAGCCCTGCTGGGCACCGGATTTTGCGTGTGTGCGCATTTGGAAAGCGCCGAGAATCTCAACATCATCATCGTGCTCGAGGGCGAGCATCACAGCGTAGAGCTGGAAATCCGCGACACCCACAGCAACGTGGTGCGGGTGGTGAAGGACGGCGCGGTCATCCTGGATGGCGGCACCTGCGCCGAGGGGCCGGGCCCGGATGCCGAAAATCCCGATGACTACGCCCTGCTCAATGTCCGGGATATTCTGGCGTTTGCCGATGCCGTGGCCCTTGAGGACATCGACGCTCTCATCTCGCGGCAGATTGAATACAACACGGCCATCGCCGACGAGGGCCTGGCAAAAGAGTACGGCGCCGAGGTGGGCCGCACCCTGCTGGGTGCCTACGGCGCGGACGGTGCCGGGGCCCACACCGCCATCAAGGCGGCCGCCCACGCCGCCGCCGGCTCGGACGCCCGGATGAGCGGCTGTGCCATGCCGGTGGTCATCAACTCGGGCAGCGGCAACCAGGGCATCACGGTGACCCTTCCGGTGGTCATCTACGCCCGAGAGCTTGGCGTCAGCCGGGAAAAGCTGCTGCGGGCCATGGTGGTGAGCAACCTCATCTCGATGCACCAGAAGAAATACATCGGCCGCCTTTCAGCCTACTGCGGCGCTGTCAGCGCCGCCTGCGGCAGCGGGGCCGCCATCTGCTACCTGCTGGGCGGCACCTATGATGAAATCAGCGGCACCATTGTCAACACCATCGCCAACATCGGCGGCATGGTGTGCGACGGGGCGAAGCCCTCCTGCGCGGCCAAGATTGCCTCGGCGGTCCACGCCGCCCTGCTGGGGCTCTACCTCAGCCAGGGTAAGAACATCTTCCAGCCGGGGGACGGCCTCGTCAAGCAGGATGTCGAGGGCACTATCGCCAGCGTGGGCCGCATGGGCCGCCGGGGCATGAAGCCGACCGATGAGGAGATTATTCAGATAATGCTGGAGAAGTAGGGGACGCTGTCCTCCGCGTCCCGCTGCTTTTTTCTACGGTCATTCCGGGCCCCGACCCGGAATGACCGAATGGTGAATACCCGATCCACCCAAAAAAGGGCGGCCACAGGCCGCCCTTTTTTATTTCATCCGCCACAGCCTCCGCAGACGATAGACGTAATACCGCCCCACGCCCAGCCGGATGGCCAC
>JGI994J12354_10002160_pt1 | contig 19418 bp, 15 predicted proteins | sample IntmicLarv3ML3BL_FD_12354 | JGI IMG/M metagenome (IMG submission 12354)
GGTGTGGTAATATAATTGATTTAGTCAAAAACGGGGGTGGACCTCTGGTTTGTTGTGGCAAGCCAATGGACGAGCTTGTGGCAAATACCACTGAAGCGAGCACAGAAAAGCACTTACCCCACGTAACCAAAACGGAAAATGGCATCCATGTGCAAGTTGGCAGTGTTGTCCATCCTATGGAAGAGGCGCATCACATAGAGTTTATCTATGTAGAAACTAAAAATGGCGGACAAAGGGTAAATCTTGGTAGCGGAGATACTCCCGAAGCGGACTTTTACTTTGCTGGCACGAGGCCTGTTGCTGCTTATGAATACTGTAACCTTCATGGATTATGGAAAACAGAACTTAACTAAACGTAGGTCATCAAGATAAATCAAAAGACACAATATAATGTTATTGGAGCTAACAATGATAACAACAGATGAATTTAAAAAGGAGAAAATAACTATGACAGAACTAAAAGGAACTAAGACAGAAGCTAATCTTGCAGAGGCATTTTCAGGAGAGTCACAGGCACGTAATAAATATACTTACTATGCCTCAAAGGCTAGAAAAGAGGGTTACGTGCAAATAGCGAATATTTTTGAAGAGACCGCAGCTAATGAAAAAGAACATGCCGAGATGTGGTACAAACTATTAAATGATGGCGTAGGAACGACATTAGATAACTTAAAAGCCGCAGCCGCTGGTGAGAATTTTGAATGGACAGATATGTATGCAACATTTGCAAAAGAAGCTCGCGAAGAAGGATTTGAAAGCATCGCTAAATTTTTTGAAGGAGTTGGCGAAGTTGAAAAAGAACATGAAATGAGATATCGTAAGTTGGCAAAAAATGTTGAAGAAGGTCTTGTTTTTGCGAGAAATGAAGAAGAAGTTTGGAAATGTGGTAATTGTGGACATCTTCACAAAGGCAAAGATGCACCTAAAGTATGTCCTGTGTGTGTACATCCGCAAGCGCACTTTGAAATTAAGGCATACAACTACTAGTAGATTTTTATTTGTTAACCCTTTCAAATCAGATAACTAATGATATATGAAGTGTCGTAGTAATAGAGTTTATATTAATTGTAACATCTGCTTATTAACAGTTATCCACTACTAAATTATCCACATTTGAATATCTTATAGTGGAAAATGAGATGATTGTAGTATATAATCTAATGAGTGCAGATGGGAATATTATTAGTAAAAGCTAGCAAAGAAAGGTTTCTATTATGAAAACACGTAACACAGTGCAGCGTTCTTTAGTTCTTGAAGCGGTCAAAAAGTTGCAATGTCATGCTACCGCAGATGAAATTTATGATATGATTGTGCAAAGGCATCCTGATATAAGCAGAGGAACGATATATCGAAATTTGCTTCTGCTATCTGAAACTGGTAAAATTCGTAAAATATTAATGCCAAATGGTGCGGACCGTTACGACCACCAATGTCACGAGCACTATCACGCAAGGTGCACAAAATGTGGTCGCATCTTGGATGTGGACATAGCGTACCTCTCGAATTTAGAGGCGCAAATCGAGAACCCCGATGGATTTGAATTTACAGGGCACGATATTATTTTTAAGGGTATCTGTCCCCAGTGTAGACATAGTGAATAAGGGGATAGATGATAAGATTATTTTCCTGTACTTGTATCGGGGATTTATTTGGAAACTACATGGGTTTAAAAATCTGAAGTTCAACAAAAAATCTTCACCATTTGATTATGGTGAAGATTTTTTAAAAGAGCGCGAGACGGGGGTCGAACCCGCGGCCCCGACCTTGGCAAGGTCGTGCTCTACCACTGAGCCACTCGCGCATATACAGTATTTAGTTTAGATAAGCGGGTGATGGGAATCGAACCCACGTATCTAGCTTGGAAGGCTAGTGTTCTACCATTGAACTACACCCGCAGCAACAAAAATAATTATATGCTATTATGTCGCAGTTGTCAAGATTTTTTGGTGAGTTTCCCGACATTTTTTAATAATATTAATCTTTCTTAAAAACCATATCAAGAATTCTTTCAGTGGCATGTCCATCGCAGGCGCTCATGAATTTATCTTTGAAATCAATAACCTTTTGTTTGTCGAAAAGCGTATCAATATTTTTAATATAGTCAATCATTTCCTCGTTAGTGGTGCAAATTGGTCCTGGTGTTAGTTCGTTATAGTCATAATAAAAGCCACGCCAATCAAAATATTCATCTAAATCATAGGCAAAGAAGAGCATTGGTCGTTCTAAAAGCGAATACTCAAAAATCAATGATGAATAATCAGAAATACAAATATCACTGACAAAAAGAAGTTCATCAATAGTCATATGTTCGGTCATATCCATTGCGAAGGAATGGTTGTATTCATCGGAGATAGTTGGCTTATTTCTGACAATTGGGTGGTGCTTAAATAGTAAGATATACTCGTCGCTAAAAGCATTAGCAAAACCTTCGACAGAAAGATTATCGGGTGTCGATGCAGAAGCGACGCGCCCACGAAATGTCGGCGCAAAAAGAATAACCTTTTTACCCTTAGCCGCGGGCATTAATTCTTCTAATTTTTTGCGAGCCTTTTCTTGTTCTTCGGGTACGAAGAAAATATCAGTACGGCTAGTCCCTACTGGTTTAATAACCTCTGGACGGTCCTGTAAACCCATGGCCTCTTCGTAAGCCCAAGCTATCTCGGGACTACTAATGGTTACATGCGTATAATTCTTGTAGTATGGATGTAGTAACATCCCTTCCTTATCCGTCCCAAATAGCTTGTCAGCAGTACTAAAACCAAAACGCTTAAATGCTCCGCACGCATGCCAAAGCTGAGTAACTATCGTCTCTTCGCGAAGGTCAACGCAACTAAGATAGCGAGACGCTTCATTAACGAAGACATATTTTGCTGTTGCGACATCACGTAACATTTCCTTGCAATTTCTATAGAATTGCTTCTTGGAAAGGTCCAATTCTAACAAGTAATGAATATGAATATCGAGGTCTTTATTCTTAACCAATTCTTTGTGAAGTTGCACGAAATTATTGCTCAAGAAATCATATCTTGGTTCTATAAAAACAACTTTATTTTCTTGGATAGGTTTGTCTATTTCGCTATTATAGGCAGCGGGCATGTCCTGAAAAAGCAATTTATCAAGCCGTTTTTTAGCCGTCTTTTTCTTGTAAGCATATCCCCAGCTGGTTTTTTTAACTAAACGCCACAAAGGGCGGGTGAAATATTTCTTAATTCTTCTTTTAATTCCTCGTTTTAACCTGTGCATGATGCTTCCCCTCGCTTGTTTAAGTTGTTAAAATAATACCCTAAAATAATACCCTATTTACATGGATTTTACAACCTTTTGGCGCGATTTTGATTTTATAATCTTATGTACTAACTAGTCTAATTAAGTAAGGTGTGATATAATGAAAAAAATTGTAAGATAGGACAGAGAAAAATGCGGAAAATATTAATGCGAGCAAATATGTCTCCACTAGATGTCGTTTCACCGCGTCAGATGATTAGTGGAAATAAAATCGGTGGCAACTCAGGAAATATGATTTTTCCTCATAGTTTGTTTCGGGTTTTGATGACCGAGAATACCCAAATTGATACTATTAAAACTAGTCGCAAATTTTCAAGTGAGGAGGCTCGCCAGATTAATGAAAATTACGATTATTTTGTTATTCCTTTGGCGAATGGTTTTCGTTCGGAATTTAGAAATGAATTACGCTACCTTGCTAATTTGGTTGATAAATTAACAATTCCTTGCGTTGTTATTGGGGTTGGCGTACAAGCTGATGTTGATAACGATATGACAGGACCGTTTGATTTTGATGATGCTAGTAAGGTATTTGTTAAAAGTATTTTAAAACGTTCGGCGACAATTGGTATACGTGGCGAGATGACGGCGGAGTATCTAAAGCGTTTAGGGTTTAGAGAAGAGAGTGATTTTACAGTAATTGGGTGTCCGTCAATGTACATGTGGGGAGACCAACTTCCTGAACCAAGAGCAGGTGAGCTAACCCCAAATTCATTTGTATCTACCAATCGCAAGCCACCATTGTCAGATACTTTTCATAATTTTATGGTCAAGAGTATGGAGCAATTACCAAATCACTACTTTTTACCGCAGAATTTAGCCGATATTTTACTTCTTTACGCGGGTGTGCCATTATCATTATCTAAGCACAAGAATGCCCCTTCGACTTATCCACAGATGCCAGCGGAAGAGATTTTTCTACAAGACCGCGTTAGAGCTTTTATGGGGGCGGGTCCGTGGTTAGAATTTTTGCGTCAAGCACAGCTTTCTTTTGGTAGTCGTATTCATGGCAATATTACTGCGGTTCTAGCTGGAACCCCAGCATTTATCTTTGCCTGCGATTCGCGAGTACGCGAGCTGGCGGAATATCACAAAATTCAACACATGTTAATGAAAGATATGACCGAAGATTTGGATATCTTTGAGATATACGAAAAGGCAGACTTCCAATCAGTTCATCAAGGACACAAAGAGCGTTTTACACATTTTGCCGATTTCTTGCAGAAAAATGGCTTAGAATATGTTTCCAATCTAAGTGAGGGCATAGAAGTTCCATTTGATAAAGCTTTAGCTAAATTAGATATGGCACCCGACATCCACTCGCTCTTTACACGCTCTTATGAAGAGCAGGCAGATATTCTTGCTTGGTATGATACGTGGATGGCGAAAAAGATAGCCAAAGGCGGTGCACCAAAGAATATGCGCGAATTAGCTAAGCAGGCATATAAATTACTGAAAAAGTGATTTTAATTCCAGCAAAATATTACAAAAGGTTTTAGTAATATTTGTAGATATTAAAGCTGTCGATTAACAAATAGGAACAGGTCAACTATACAAGAATGAAGATGCAGATAATGATTATGAATGAATTTAAAAAGAAAATGAATAAGATTAAAAAGCCACTTTGGTTAGCTATATTTTTCCTGTTAATAGCGGGAAGTATGATTATAAGTGGCTTATTGTTTTGGGTTATGCAAACATGGGGAGATTTGACGATGGATGAAATATTCTTCCATTTGTATGCACCAATTCAAGGGGCAAGTAGTGAAATGATTTGGCGAGCAGTTTTGACATGTGGGATACCAAGCATCATTATGGTAGTCATAGGGATAATGATAGTAGTCAAGATGAGCGGAGCTTTCAGAAAAGCAATGATGTTGCGTTTAGTGTGGTTTTGTATCGCAGTTGCTATTGGGATGATAGCGATAGCAGGGAATCGTTATAACACTGTAGAATACCTGGCAGAAGCTGAAGAAGAGTCAGATTTCATCAAGGAAAACTATGTTGAGCCTAAGAAGGTGCGATTGAAATTCCCACGACAAAAGAGAAACTTGGTATATATTTTTCTGGAGTCACTAGAGACGACCAATGCTTCTATCGAAGAGGGTGGACAGTTTGAAAAAAGTTTAATTCCTGAATTGGTGATGCTTGCCAATGATAATGTCAATTTTTCCGCAACTGAAAAGTTAGGTGGCGGAGTTCCAGCAAAGGGCTCAATATGGACAATGGGTGCTATGTTTGCGCAGACATCGGGATTACCACTTAAGGTATTAAATGAAAATGTTCTCAATGAACAGGAGACGTTTTTTCCAGCGGTTACTTCCATCGGTGATATCTTGCACGGACAAGGGTATAATCAGATGTTGATGGTTGGTTCAGATAGTACTTTCGGTGGCAGAAAGTCGTATTTTACCGAACATGGGCCATATGAAATATACGATTATTATACGGCCAAGATAAAAGGGAAAATCCCTAGTGACTACAAAGAATTTTGGGGTTTTGAAGACCAGAAATTATTTGAATATGCCAAGGAAGAAATCACGAAGTTATCGCAAGAAAAGGCGCCGTTTAATTTTACGATGTTGACGGTAGATACGCATTTTGAGGATGGCTATGAATGTGAATTGTGTGATGATGAGTTTGGTGAAGATCAATATGCTAATGCGATTGCTTGTTCAAGTCGGCAAGTTACAGAATTTGTGGCATGGCTACAAGCACAACCATTTTATGACAACACAACAATTGTTTTAGCGGGCGACCATTTATCAATGGCTAGGGACTTTTATAAGGACGTACCAAATCCAAGTGAGCGACAGGTATATAACGCTTTTATTAATTCAGCAGTAGAACCATCTATGGAGAAAAATAGGAATTTTACGACGATGGATTTCTTTCCAACAACGTTAGCTAGCATGGGAATTAGAATTGCAGGAGATAGACTTGCGATGGGGACCAATCTTTTCTCGGATGAAGAGACATTGCTTGAAAAGTATGGAATAACTGAAATTGACAAAGGTATTGCGGGGAAGTCTGACTTTATGGATAGGCTTGGTGAGGATATTGTTTTAGCGGGCAATCTAAGAGGGATTGATGGCGAATTCAAATATGAAAAGACTGATGGAACTTGGGCGGAAGATGAATGGGTGCTTGTGTTGCATAGGTTATATCGGTTTGATGAAAATGGGATTTTGAATATGGTTAAAGATTTAGATAGAGAGGGCAAAACTGTAATTCCTGGAGGCGAAATTTTTAAGGATGAAGGTGGTTGGCGATATAGGAGTGATGATGGCACTTTTGCGGAGGACGAGACGAAGGTGGTTGAGGATATTGGATATTATTTTGATGAGGATGGTTATTTAGCGAGGGTTGAGAATGTAAATAAAAGCGAAGAGCAGTAGGTTGATATAGAAGGCCTAGAACTAATTATGTGGGGGTGTAGAGCAGAAACACAAAACATATTCTTCCGAAAATTAAAGAGCAATATTTTCTCCAGAATATGTTTTGTGTTTCTGCACGGTAGGTTGAATAGAAGGCCTAGAACTAATTATGGAGGTTATAGAGCAAAAACAAAAAAAATAATCTTCCGAAAACCGAAGAGCAAGGTTTTCTTCAGAATATGTTTTTTTGTTTCTGCACGATACGTAGAGTAAAAGACGGCAGGTATATCATTCTGGAGGAAATATTGCTTTTAATTTCCGGAAGATTGATATACTTGCCGTCTTTCGAGAAAACTGAGTTAGCCATTTGTAGATATAGTGAGCATTTATTGTCAGACAAAAAACGACGAATATAATATCTGGAAGAAATATTGCCCTTCTAATTTCTGGAAGATATTATATTTGTCGTTTTTAAAATAAATCCAGCCAGATACCTATATCTTAGTACCTATCTCGCCATTCGATAAATCTCAGCCAAATCATCACTATGCAATTTCTTGATAACACCAACCGTACGATTATTCTCAAACGTGCATTTATAAGCAAGCGTATCAATTTGTTCATCGGTCAAATGGATATCCATATCAGAGATAGAAGTTGGCATCTCAATTAGGCGATAGAACTTCTCCATTGCTTCAATGCCAGCAATAGCAGCTTCATCTAAATTGCTACCACATGGAATATCAAATACGTTAGCAGCAAATTGTGCGAAGCGTTCAACATTTTCCTTGTAGACATAACGCGCCCAACTACCCCAAACGGCGGCTAGTCCAGCACCATGAGCGACATCAAACATACCGCCTAATTCATGCTCAATTTGATGTGATGCCCAGTCACCACCATCGGTGCCACAACCAAGGATGCCGTTGTGAGAGACACTACTAGCCCACATAATCTCAGCATTAGCTTGATAATTTTGTGGACGATTAAGTAAAATCTTAGCATTCTTAATCACAGTACGTAGCAGGGCTTCGCTTAAATGGTCGGTTAGTTCCATCGTTGCAGTATTGAAATAACGTTCCATCGTATGCATTAGGATATCAACGCAACCACAAGCTACTTGATATTTTGGTAACGTATAAGTAAGTTCAGGATTTAAGATAGCAAACATTGGGCGACAAAAATCACTTTTAGTACCACGTTTTAGCCAACCATCTTCATTAGTTAAAACCGAAGAGTTACTCATCTCGCTACCAGCAGCGGCAATCGTTAGTACACAACCGATTGGTAGACAGCCAGTGATAGGGCGAGTTCCATCATAAAAATCCCAAGCATCACCGCCGCCGACAACACCATAGCCGATAGCCTTGGCTGAATCAATAACGCTACCGCCACCAACTGCTAATATAAAATCAACGCCTTCATCTTGGCACAAAGAGACACCCTCATAAACCTTGGACATACGAGGATTAGGAACAACTCCACCTAGCAATACATAATCAATTGAAGCCTCCTTCAATGACTCGCAAACCGTATCTAGTAGACCGCTTTTTTTAGCGCTTTCACCACCATAATGAATTAACACCTTTTTGGCATTGTTTTCCCTAATTAGGTCACCGACCTGGCTCTCGGTGTTCTTTCCAAAAACTACTTTGGTAGGGGTGTATAGTTCGAAATTCAGCATAATCAGTCCTCCTCATAAAATTTAAATATATATTAATTAAAACAGATTTTGCGGTGAGCGTAAAGAGGAAACGAAAATTATCTTAAAAAAGTGTGAAAAAATATGAAATCAATTGAAAAATAGAGAATATTTTCGTATACTAATAGTGGTGTGAAGCAAACTAACTGAGGAGGAAAACATGTACGAATTTAAAGAGATTGAAAAAGTTGACATTGATATTGCCAATGCGATTAAAGCAGAGGTTGATAGACAAAATGCTAATATCGAATTAATTGCATCAGAGAACTGGGTTAGTAAAGCAGTAATGGCAGCGATGGGAAGTCCCTTGACGAACAAATACGCAGAAGGATATCCCGGCAAAAGGTATTACGGTGGTTGTGAATGTGTGGATGAAGTTGAAAGTATTGCCATTGAGCGGGCCAAGGAATTATTTGGTTGCGAGTATGCCAATGTTCAACCACATTCAGGTGCACAGGCTAATATGGCGGTGTTTTTTGCGGCATTACAACCAGGTGATACAGTTATTGGGATGAACCTATCTGATGGCGGACACCTTTCGCATGGCAGTCCGGCTAATATTTCGGGAGCATATTTTAATATTGTGCCATATGGTGTTAATGATGATGGCGTGATTGATTATGATAATGTTAGAGCAATAGCGCTTGACAGCAAACCAAAGATGATTGTAGTTGGGGCGAGTGCTTATCCACGCAAGATTGATTTCAAGAAATTCCGTGAGATTGCTGATGAAGTGGGAGCTTATTTATTAGCAGATATTGCACATATTGCTGGTTTGATTGCTGCTGGACAACATCAAAGTTCAATTCCATATGCGCACGTAACGACGACGACAACACATAAGACATTGCGTGGGCCAAGAGGTGGATTGATATTAAGTAGCAATGAAGTTGCGGAAAAATTAAATTTAAACAAAGCGATTTTCCCTGGCACACAAGGTGGACCATTGATGCACGTGATTGCATCTAAGGCAGTTTGTTTCAAGGAAGCATTGCAACCAGAATTCAAAGTTTATCAAGAAAATATTGTTAAGAACGCTAAAGCACTTTGTGACGGATTAATTAAAAGAGGTGTACGAATAGTTTCTGGTGGTACGGATAATCATTTAATGCTAATTGATTTAAGAGACTCGGAAATAACTGGCAAGGAAATGGAGAAGCTTTTAGAAGCTGCTAACATTACTAGCAATAAAAATACAGTTCATAATGACCCACGTTCACCTTTTGTGACTAGCGGTATTCGCTTGGGTACAGCAGCGGTTACATCAAGGGGCATGAACGAAGCAGATATGGATGAAATCGCTGAAGCAATTGCTTTGATAGTTGCTTCACAAAATAATATAGAAAAAGCGAAAGCAATTGTTGCTATGTTGACAGCAAAATATCCGTTAGAGGTCTAATAAAAAGATGCGAAACATGAAAATGATGCTCGTTGCCGTAAATGCCAAGTATATTCATTCTAATTTGGCGGTTTACAGTCTGTATAGTTACGCCAAAGAATATCAAGACAATATTATTATCGGCGAATATACAATTAACCAGAAAAATGATGAAATTATAAGCGACATTTATCAAGAAAAGCCAGACGTTCTAGGCTTTTCTTGTTATATTTGGAATATTTCACAAATTCTTGCAATAGCAAACGAATTACACAAGGTGATGCCACAGGTGCAAATATGGCTTGGTGGTCCTGAGGTTTCTTATGATGCTAAGGCAGTATTAGATAATAATCAAGTTGTTGATGGTATAATTTGTGGTGAAGGTGAGCAGACATTTTATGATATGATGGCATATTATGTAGACGATAAAAATAATTTGGCGGACATCAAAGGAATAATTTGGCGCGATGAAAGTGGTAGTATTATTACTAATGAAGCGCGTATGCAATTAGACTTAAACAGTATTTCGTTTGTCTATGAGCGATTTCCCGAAAATCGTATTGTCTATTACGAAAGTAGTCGTGGTTGTCCATTTTCTTGTAGCTATTGTCTATCATCAATAGATAAGAAATTACGTTTTAAAAATATTGATACCGTTAAAGTAGAATTACAATATTTCTTAGATGCTAAGTGTCCGCAGGTAAAGTTCATAGATCGGACTTTCAATTGTTCTCATGAACATGCGATGACAATTTGGACATACTTAAAGGAACACGATAATGGTGTCACTAATTTTCATTTTGAGATAGCCGCCGATATTTTAAATGATGCAGAAGTGAAATTGCTTAGTTCATTAAGGACAGGACAAGTACAATTAGAGATAGGAGTACAATCAACCAACCCTCGGACTCTTAAAAGTATCAATCGGACGATGGACTTTGCCAAGGTTGCCCAGCGGGTGAATGAAGTTCAAGTAGGTCGCAATATTCATCAACATTTGGACTTGATTGCGGGCTTGCCATATGAGGATTTTGAAAGTTTCAAACAGTCATTTAATGCTGTTTACGCTTTGCAACCACAAAAAGTGCAACTAGGATTTTTAAAGGTTTTAAAGGGTTCTGCGATGGCAAGAAAAGTAGCCGAATATGGGTGCCAATACCATAGCCAGCCACCCTACGAGATATTAGAAACCAAATGGCTCAAATACGATGATATCTTAGAATTAAAGCAAATCGAGGAAATGGTTGAGATTTATTACAATAGCGCTCAATTCACTAAGACGGTGCCACAAGTTGTCAAATTATTTGCAGCGCCTTTTATGTTCTATCAAGAACTTGGCAAGTTCTATAAAGTGTGTGGGTACACAGGCGTATCACATTCGAGAATGAGACGTTATGACATTTTATTAGAGTTTTTACAAGAAGTTTTGCATGTGGATTTGGCATATTATAAGGAGCTAATGCTATTTGATTTATATGCCAGAGAAAATCTTAAAAAACGACCACCGTGGGCGCTTGAAGGGCTTAAGGTCAAGCGAAAAAGAGATAATATGAGACACTTTGAAAGGTTTAATTATGATATTGATAGCGAGGCGATAATACGATTAGATGAACCGATGATAGTAGAGTTTGATTATCATAAGCGAGATGCATTGACGTATAATGCTTCGTATAAGAAAGTAATTGGAGATTGTGGGTCAAGCCCGCAATTTCATTGAAAGGTGACAAGATGGCAAGAATAGCAAAACGAACGATGGCAATATTGGACAAATTAGATGAGCACTATACAAGAGCGTATAAGTGTTATCTAAATCATGAAAACCCGGGGCAATTATTGATTGCTACGATGTTAAGTGCGCAGTGCACAGATGTCCGTGTTAATATAGTCACCAAAGATTTATTTAAAAAATATCCCGATATGTCAAGCTTTGCGACGGCGGATTTATCTGAATTAGAACAAGCTATCAAACCGACGGGATTTCATCATAATAAGGCCAAAAACATCATCGCTACAGCTAGAAAAATCATGTATGAGTTTGGTGGCGAGGTGCCATCAGGCATTGATGAGTTGACGAGTTTACAAGGCGTTGGGCGTAAGACGGCAAATGTTATTAGAGGCAACATATTTAATGAACCAAGTGTCGTGGTGGATACACATGTCAAACGTATCTCACAACGATTAGGATTAGCAAAAAGTGACGACCCAGAGAAAATCGAATATGAACTAATGAAAGTATTGCCAAAGGAGCATTGGATTTTATATAATATCCAGATTATAACTTTCGGGCGAGAAATTTGTTTTGCTAGAAATCCGCAATGTGGCAAATGCTTTTTGACAAAATATTGTAAGCATTTTGGGGAGACACAATGAATACGTATATTGCAATAGACCTTGAAACGACAGGCATTAATCCTAGCAAAGATAGAATTATTGAAATTGGCGCTGTTAAAGTAGCAGATGGTGCCATCAAAGACCAATTTTCAACATTTGTAAATCCGCGTATGGCGGTACCTTTGCATATCCAAGAATTAACGGGAATTAGCACTGAAATGGCACAAAGTGGAATTGAAACCCACGAAGCTCTTGCGAGGCTTTTTGAATTTGCGGGTGAGGAGTCATTGTTGGCGCACAACATCATGTTTGATTATAGTTTTCTAAGACATAAGGCGGTTAATTTAGGAATTGACTTTGAGCGAACAGGCATTGATACCTTAGCGATAGCACGACAGACATTAAGTGCTTTGAAAAGCAAACGATTAGTTGCGTTGTGTGACTATTATGAAATTGAAAGCAAGCCTTCGCATCGAGCTAGTGATGATGCTTTGGCAGCACATTTTCTTTATCAAAAACTTAAAAGCGATTTTGAAGCACAAGCCCCAGAATTATTTGAAGCAAGGCAGCTCATCCACAAAGTAAAAAAACAAGGCCCAATTACACAAAAACAAAAAGATTACTTGAACGATTTATTAAAATATCATAGAATAGAGATAGATATGGAAGTTGAAAGTTTAACTAAAAATGAAGCATCTCGTATGATTGATAAAGTCATATTAGAAAATGGCAGAATGAAGAGGTAGAACAATGAGCAAAAAGAGAATAGTGGCGGCAGCTTTAGCAATTATCATGGTGCTTGCAATGGTGTTACCAATGTTGTTTCAGGCATTCCTATAAAGAGGAGATTTATGAAGAATAAAATGACGCAAGTGATAACGGTGTTATCATTTATTTTGTTGATAGCGTTAATAAGTACAAATGCATATGCCAGTGAAGCTACTACGACCGAAGCGACTAATGGTGATGAGGCGCAGGGGCAAGGGGATGCCAAGATATACGAGATGCCAGTAGATGATGGTACAGACAAGATATTAGATGGAGTACATATCGACAGTGTTGATGTCTCAAACTTAACTAAAGCACAGGCATTGGTGGTGGTTGATAAACATCTAGGTGAGATAAGTGGCTATAGTATCCAGCTACATGCTAGCAACAAAACGGCGGTGGCGACAGCGGCGGAATTAGGCTTGTCTTGGGACGGTGATGCCGTACTTGATAAGGTTTTAAGTATTGGCAGAAGTGGCGACTTGATTAGTCGTTTTAAAGTCAAAGAGGACTTAAAGAGTGGTAACATAAGACTGATGCTACCATATGAGGTTGACCGTAGCAAAGTCGAAGATATTATCGTAGAACGATGCTTGCCATTTGATAGAGAACCAGTGAATGCAACAATGCGACGAGAAGATGGCAGATTTGTTATTGAAAATGAACAATCCGGAGTCGTAGTCGACCTGCCAGCATCAGTTGATGTAGTGGAAGAATATATTAGTAAATTGTGGCGCGCTGGCGGCGGTGAAGTAGAGATTGTCGCCGAGATAACACCAGCGATACACACCAAGGAAGGGTTACAAGATATCACTGACCGCCTAGGAAGTGGGACGACAGATTATTCATCGAGCAGTTCTAATCGTGGTAAGAATATTAGAACGGGAACTGAAAAGGTCAATAGGACAGTATTATTTCCCGGTGAAGAATTTTCGGTTTGTGATGCAATGGTACCATTTACTGAGGAAAACGGATATGAGCCAGGCGGTATGTTTGTCGATGGTGAGGTGGTTGATGATTTCGGTGGCGGAATTTGCCAAGTTTCCACGACGCTATATTTAGCATTGTTACGTGCTGAGATAGAGATAGTTGAGCGATACAACCATTCGATGACGGTTAATTATGTGAAATTATCATGGGATGCAGCGATTGCTGAGGGTTCAAAAGACTTAGTATTTAGAAATAATTTAGAGCATCCTATCTTCATTGAGGGATACGCTAATGGTGGTGAAGTAGGTTTCAGCATTTATGGCAAAGAGTATCGACCAGAGGGGCGCGAAGTTCATTACGAAAATGAAGTGATAGAGACAATCGAAGCCGAGACAGAGTTGGTTGCGAAGGGGCCTTTTGGCAAGATAGAACAAGTTGGCAAGCCATATACAGGTTATGTTGCAGCTTTGTGGAAGGTTGTTACTGAAGATGGCAAAGAAACGCGAACAAAGGTTAACGATAGTAATTATCGCATGATACCAACGAAATACGAAGTAGGAGTTGATGGCTTATCAGGTGAGGCTTCTACGGTAATGTATGAAGCGATTAAAAATAATGACATCGACGCAGCGTTTTCGGCGTTGTACAAGTACGGATAAATAGGAGCAGAGATGAAGATAGGTAAATTACCCGAAAGTGTTTTAGAACGTAGTGTATTAAAGCAAATAAATCACCGAAGAGAAGAAGTTATTGTCGGTCCTGCCTTGGGGCAGGACTGTGCTGTGTTAGAGCTTAAAGAAGGCGAAGTGTTTACATTATCATCTGACCCTATCACTGGAACAGTCAAAGATTTGGGCAGTCATTGTATCCATATTACAGCCAATGACTTAGCGGCATCAGGTGCGGAACCAGTCGGGGTGATGTTGACGATTATGCTACCCTCTCAAACCAAGGAATCGGAGTTAAAGCAAATCATGCAAGATGCGGATATTACTTGCAAAAAGTTGGGCATGGAAATCCTTGGTGGGCATACGGAGGTAACGGATGTTGTCAATCAGCCATTAGTATCGGTGACGGGTGTGGGCAAAGTTAGGAAAGATGATTTGACTTTAGCAACTTTGATGAAAGCGGGGCAAGATATTGTTGTCACTAAATGGATTGGACTTGAGGCGACGGCTATTTTAGCAAAGGAAAAGGAAGCGCAGTTGCGAGCGGTTTGGAGTGGCGAGCTAATTGATACTGCTAAGAATTTCGACCAATATTTATCGGTAATTCCAGAGGCTAAGGTGGCTCGTGGTATGCAAGTTACGGCGATGCACGATATTACCGAAGGGGGTATCCTAGGAGCCCTTTGGGAAATGGCTAATGGTGCCAGGGTAGGTCTTGAAGTGGACTTGCGTAAAATCCCAATTCGTCAAGAAACTATTGAGATTTGTGAATTTTTTAAATTGAATCCGTATTTGATTATGTCGAGTGGTTCAATGTTGATGTCAACTGATGATGGCAAGGGATTGGTAGAAGGACTTCAAAGGGCAGGTATTGAGGCAACGATTATCGGTAAGACTAATGGAAGTAACGAGCGAATTATTAAGAGAGGTGATGAGGTAAGCTATCTTGGAAAACCTCAGGTTGATGAACTTTATAAAGTTATCTAGGAAGGCATATATGGGGAGTGGATATGGCAAAGTTAAATGTTGTTTTATTTGAGCCAGAGATACCAGCTAATACAGGCAATATTGGGCGAACTTGTGTTGCGACTGACACACGATTGCATTTGATTGAACCGTTGGGATTTCGTTTGAATGAAAAGGAGATTAAGAGAGCGGGGATGGATTACTGGGAGCATTTGGATGTGACAAGATATGTTGATTTTGCGGATTTTATTGCTAAGAATTCGGGTGCTAAGATTTATATGGCTAGTACTAAAGCACCGCATGTGTATACAGAGGTTGAATATGAGGATGATTGTTATATTATGTTTGGCAAGGAGAGTGCGGGTATTCCAGAAGAGATATTGTTAGATTATCAAGAGACGGCCATTCGTATTCCGATGTCAAGTTCGATTAGGTCACTTAATTTGGGGAATTCGGTGGCGGTGGTGTTGTATGAGGCGTTGAGGCAGAATGGGTTTGCGGATATGATAGTGCAAGGTGAGCTTACGAAATATAGGTGGAGCGAGCCCTCTGAGTTAGGGTAGAAATAGGGGGTATAGAGCAGGAACAAAAAAAATAATCTTCCGAAAACCGAAGAGCAAGGTTTTCTTCAGAATATGTTTTTTTGTTTCTGCACGGTAGGTTGGATAAGAGCCTAAGTGGCGGGAATTGAGGTTGTGGAGCAGAAACAAAAAAATAATCTTTCGAAAATTGAAAAGCAATATTTTCGGAAGATTATGTTTTTGTTTCTGCACGATACGTAGGGAAGAGATGGTAGATATAATATTATGGAAGAATATTATATTTGTTGTCTTTTCAATGAATTATAACTAAAATACATTTTTTGATTTTTTTAGAAGTTATTGTATATGCGTCGATTTTTTAATGTGGCGTTTTGGGAGTCGGCTAGGTTGCTTACGGTGACTAATTTACAGCCGGCTCTTTGTAGTGCGGGGATGAGTATGCTAGCAGCTTCAAGGCTAGTTGGATAAATGTCATGCATTAGTACGATATCACCATCGTTAACGTTATTAAGCACCTTTTCGATGATGGCTTTGACATTTTGGCTTTGCCAGTCGAGGGTGTCAAGTGACCACATGATGAGGGGTGCGTTAATAGCTTTGCGGACGTCATCGTTGTGATTTCCGCCGGGTGGGCGAACGAGGGTTGTTTTTTGTTCGGTGATTTCTTCGATTTTATCATTGGTGTCGCGAATTTCTCTTTTGATAGCGGAGCGACTTAAGGTAGTTAGGTCAGGATGACTATAGGAGTGATTGCCTATTTCGTGGCCGTTTGCAAGCATTTTTATTAGAGTATCAGGGTATTGTTCTACTAAGTTACCGATTACGAAAAATGTTGCCTGTGCTTTATTGGCTTTTAGGATAGCCAGTAGTTCATCGGTATATTGGGATGGACCATCATCAAAGGTCAGGGCAATAGTCGCAGATATTTGCTGGTCGGGAACCCAGACGCCTTGGGAGTCTAGGTAGAAAACGTCATCGCCATCATATATCCAGCCGTTGGTATTCATTGCGCCAGAGGTTGGGTCCATATAATAGTGGTTGCCGTCGAGTGAAATCCAGCCCGTAGCGATTAAGCCCTCAGCACTGAAGTAATAGGTATTTCCGTTACTAGATAGCCAGCCAGTGTGCATTTGACCGGTATCGTTTAAAAAGTATGATTTGTTTTCAATAGTCTGCCAGCCAGTAGCCATCGCGCCGGTATCGTCAAGATAATACCAGAAACCATCTTCTTGGAGCCAGCCGGTTTGCATTTTGCCATTGGTATCTAAGTAATAAAATTTGGAATTGTCCTCTAGCCAACCAATGTGTGCCATACCATCTTCATTAATATAGTAGTAAGTACCATCAAGAAGTACCCAGCCACTAGTTAGAGCACCATCTTCACCGAAAAAGTAATTCTTATTATCGATGCGAGTCCAGCCAGTAGCCATTGTGCCATCGTCGGCTAGGTGAAATCGTTTTTCTTCATCGGTTATCCAGCCTGTTGTGACGTGCCCAGCATAAGAAAGGTAGTACCGGCTGTCATTATGCTCGGTCCACCCTGTCTCCATATACCCATTGTTATCGAAAAAGTATTCATTGCCGTTGATAAGTAAGCTTTCATCGACAGCTTCTTTGCCATCATTGCTGGTGTAGCGCCAGCCGTGGCTATCGACGGTCCATATGCCTAATTGTGATGTCAAACGTTCATTGACACTTATGGTTTCGACTTCTGGGTAATCGCCAGTGTTATAAAATAAATGATTGATGAGCATGTTCCTTGCGGGGCTTGCAAAAGCAATTAGGGCAAGGACCAATAGAGTACCCAAAATCATCAAGAATGTTTTTATTTTTTTCATTGTAAATTCTCTCCATATAGAGTTTTATACTATCTTTTATGATAGTACTAATTAAAGAAATATGCAATAGCAAATACCGCCTCGCTATGGTAGAATAGGGTTTACTAGAGCATGTTATAAATGAGGTATATATGGAAAGTTCAAGACGTTTAAATAAGTTTTTAAGTGAGTCGGGAATTTGCTCGCGAAGAGAGGCCGACCGTTTGATAGAAAGTGGGAAAATTATTGTCAATGGCAAGCCTGGTGTGATTGGGATGCAGGTGACAAGGGAGGATGAAATTTGCTATCAGGGCAAAGCTATTAATAAAGAAAGCAAAGAAGTATTGCTAGTCTTTAATAAGCCGCGTGGCATCGTATGTACGGGTGAAAAACGCGAGAAGAATAACATTATTGACTATCTGGATTATCCCATTCGTATTTTCACTATTGGGCGACTGGATAAGGACTCGCAAGGGTTGATATTGATGACGAACCAAGGTGATTTGGTTAATAAAATTTTACGGGCTGGTAACTCTCACGAAAAGGAATACATTGTTAAAGTAGATAATAAAATCACTAAAAAGTTTCTAAGTAAGATGCGTAGTGGTGTGCCAATTCTAGATACGATTACTAGACCTTGTCAAGTAAAGCAAATTGATGAGTATACTTTTAATATCATTTTGACCCAAGGGCTTAATCGGCAAATCAGGCGGATGTGTACCTATCTTGGGTATGAGGTGCAAAGGCTTAAGCGCATTCGCGTGATGAACTTTGAATTAGGGAATCTTCCAATAGGGCAATATCGTAAGGCGACAAACAAAGAAATGAAGATGTTAAATGCCGCCATCAAGAATTCAACATCTTTGCCAATACACCTTAATTAGAGAGGGGCTTTTAATGAACAATAGACTTAAAGTGCAAGATTTGGTTGCTAGATTGAGTGAGGCTTCAAAAGCATATTATGCGCAAGACCGAGAAATCATGAGCAACTTTGAGTATGATAAATTATATGAGGAATTAGTGGTATTAGAAGAAGAGACAGGCATCGTCTTGGCTAATAGTCCAACTCTTAATGTAGGCTATGAAGTGCAAGAAGAACTACCCAAAGAAGCTCATCAAAGCCAGATGCTTTCATTAGATAAGACCAAGGAGCGGGAAGAGTTAAAAGCCTTTGCGGGCAATCAACCGACTTTACTATCGTGGAAATTAGATGGCTTAACGGTTATTTTGCAATATTCTAAGGGCCAGCTTATCAAGGCGGTTACTAGGGGTAATGGGGTAATTGGCGAAGTAGTTACTAGCAATGCTAAAGTCTTTAGCAACATTCCGCTCCAGATACCTTTTAAGGAAGATTTGACCTTGCGAGGCGAGGCGGTTATTACCTATTCTGATTTTGAAAAGATAAATAGTGAAATACCAGATGCTGATGCGCGCTATAAAAACCCGCGTAATCTATGTAGTGGTTCGGTGCGACAACTTAATAATGAAGTTACAGCAAAACGTCATGTCCGTTTCTATGCATTTTCATTGGTTAGTGCCACGGGCAAAGACTTCAAAAATTCACATGAAGTACAGCTACAATGGTTAACAAGCCAAGGTTTTGAAGTAGTTGAATATCGTAAGGTGACGTCAGCGACGATGGAAGTGGCGATTGATT